>Ga0256407_10000180_pt1 | contig 159667 bp, 138 predicted proteins | sample RumenRJG_04DNA_FD_193489 | JGI IMG/M metagenome (GOLD analysis project Ga0256407, IMG submission 193489) | Bovine rumen microbial communities from Lethbridge, Alberta, Canada - RJG_04 | ecosystem: Host-associated > Mammals > Digestive system > Stomach > Rumen | place: Canada: Alberta... | reverse complement strand
CCTTTCTCGTATTTTTACTACGAGAAAGACTATACACCATACCGGCGTCCGAACAGAGTATACCGTTAAACCGAAATGCTTATACCGTTTGTAGCGAAACGCTCATACCGGTCAAGCGATATTTGCATGAAGGCATCGAAATGATTGTCGGCATATCTGTGTAAGAAAAAAACATAGTTCTATAATTTGACGTTGAACATGAGCGTTTCGGAGAGATCCGAGGCGCTATTTTTATGCCCCAAATTTAAAAGGTACTTCGGAGTTTTTTCAGGTTCAGAGGGTTTGGGAGACATCCCAACAAGTCGCAAGCAGGCGTCGGTATATACCGATGCCCTGCTTGCAAAAACGCACCGGTTATCACCGATGCCCTGCTTGCGAGGAATGAAAACTACAAAATCACGGAAGGGGGTGATGAAGATGAATGAAATTCTGGCAGGAAGAGATGATCGAAGATTTGCCGAAAGGAAGAGGGATCTGTGCAGAGCACTTCTCGGATTTCTGTCCGAGATAAGAGAAGCAAAATGGCTTGCAGAAGAAAAAGCCAGGAAGGCGCTCTCGGATAATGAAGAGTATCGGTGGATCATCAAAATGGCAGATGCCGTTGAAGATGACTATGAGTTCCTGATCTTCCACACAGAGGATGAAGGCATGAAAGAGATTGACAGAATAGAAGAAAGGATGGCTAAAGGTGTCAGAGAGTTCAAGGAAAGAAGTAACAGTTAACAGATCGGATGAATGGAGACCGCTGGCAGATCTGTTGGCGGACCTGATTGCAAAATATGTGGATGAGATCAATTTTGAAGAGCTACCGGATCCGGAGAAGTTTCTCCAGATAAGAACGATGAAGGAATCTTACAAGAGATACACCGCGAAGAGAAACAGGTATCTGAAAGAACAGATATCCCTGGAATATGTACTGACAGATAACTGAGCGGATTCACAAAAGGAAGGATAATCTTCTTGCAGAAAGGGCTATCATATGGTATCGTTGGTATATGCCAACGATACCATATAAGGAGGCCGATCATGACAATAGGTGAGAGACTTTTTAAGATTATGAATGAAAAGAATATATCAATGCCCGAGCTGTCGAGAATGACCGGAATATCCAGGCATACGATCTTTGACTGGCAGAGAAGGAACACGAATCCGGGAGCAGACAAGATCATGGTCATATGTGAAGCACTGCAGATCACGCCGGAGGAACTCCTTGTAGGAAAACAAGATAATGAGAAGCCCGAATACGATCATTCGATCATTACGGATGATATAGAAATGCAGATCATGAAAGAATGTCATGACCTGTCTGAGGCAAAAAAGAAAAGACTGCTGGCATATGTTAGTATGCTGCAGAATACGAAGGAGAGGGGGAAAGACAATTGATGAGTAATGTTATAAAGATGGATAAGGATTACAAGAAATGGATAGAAGAAGTGGGTCGTAGATTTAGACATAGTCAAATCAAGGCTGCTAGCAGTGTAAATGTTGAAATGCTAAGGTTTTATTATGCGCTAGGAAGAGATATTACGGATATGCAGGAGAAGAACCATTATGGATCTTCATTCTATAAGAAAATAAGCGATGATCTTAAGAAACTTTTGCCTGATATACATTCTTTTTCACCCACAAATCTGAAATACATGGTATATTTCTATGATTTGTATAAGAACTGTATAAATCGTCCTCAACTTGAGGACAATTCTGAAAAAACAAATTATCCTCAACCTGGGGACTATTTGAGAAGTGATATTTTTATGATTCCTTGGGGACATCAAAAACTGATCATAGACAAATGCAAGGATGATCAGAATAAGGCTTTATTCTTTGTTCATAAGACGATAGAAAATAATTGGTCGCGTTCGGTACTGCTCAATTTTCTAGAGACTGATCTTTATGATCGGCAAGGGAAGGCGATAACGAATTTCGCACAGACACTGCCGGGGATACAGGGGGATTTGGCTCAAGCTATTACAAAAGATCCATACAACTTTGATTTTTTGACGCTTCGAGAAAAATATGATGAAAAGGAACTGAAGGATGCGCTGATGGAAAAGGTTCAGTCTTTTCTGTTGGAGCTTGGAACGGGCTTTGCCTATATTGGAAGAGAGGTCAGAATAAAGGTCGGTAATAAGGAGAAATTTATTGATCTTTTGTTCTATAACACGCGTGTACATTGCTATGTTGTGGTTGAAATCAAAGCAGGAGAGTTTGACTCCGAGAATATGGGACAGCTTGGTACATATGTTGTAGCGGTGAATCATCAGATAAAGACAGATCAGGATAATCCGACAATTGGTCTTATCGTATGCAAGGACATGGATAAGGTGGAGGCACAGTATGCTGTGGAAGCCAGTAGCCAGCCGTTAGGTATATCAAGTTACGAGCTATCCAAATTAGTACCGGAGAAGTTTAAAGGAAGTCTTCCTACTATAGAGGAAATAGAGGAAGAGTTGTCAAATAATTAGATATACATAGTAGAGGGAATAATATTATATATTCAAGATTTCCTAATCTTATATGAATTAAAGAATATATTAACTAAGTGAGAGGAAGACGATATTGATAAAAAAATATAGTGATTTTATGGACGAGATATCTAATGATGAATTATATGAGGGGCTTCTTGCATATGGATTTATTTCTGAAAAGATTCCTCCTGTGTTTACTACAATTCCTTTTTATGAGTATTGTCAAACTATATCAGAACCATTTGAGACGGGTTGGAAAGAATATGTATTCTTTCGAACAATGCGGAATATTGGGACCCCTAGGATAATGGGAATCCCGAATCCATTTAAATACCAAAAGCTTTGTGAAGAAATATGTAGAGATTGGAATGAAATACGAGCTCATTTTCACCGACAAACAGATGATCAAAAATACCGTATCAGCCGAATTCATATTCGAAAAGAAAAAGGTTCTAAACATATATTTGAAATGAATTATAAGAACTGGCGTATGGATGGTAATCCAGAGACAGACCTATTGTTTCATGATAAAGGAACAAGTCGCTATCTGGTAAAAGCAGATATTTCGACCTGTTTTCCTAGTATCTATTCGCATTCGATTCCGTGGGCTTTAGTAGGAAAGAATAATGCAAAAAAAGATACAAGAGATAATGTCTGGTATAACAGACTTGATAAGTTATGTTCAGATATGCGTAATGGGGAAACGCATGGTCTTCTTATTGGACCGCACGCTTCGAATCTTCTCGCTGAAATTGTTCTAACGGCCGTTGATAAGAGATTATATGATATTGGGTATCGGTATGTAAGGCATATAGACGATTATGATTGCTATGTGGTTGATTATTATGAAGCTCAACGTTTCCTTATAGATTTGGAGGCGGCGCTTCATGAATATGATTTACCGCTTAATCATAAAAAAACCAAGATCATAGAATTACCTATAAGTATTGAAAGAAACTGGAAACATCAACTTAGCAATTTGCCGGGCATTGGTTTATCTGGAATGGCGGAATATCCCCAGGTCAATATTTTTGTCGATACTGCAATAAGGCTTGCGACGGAAACAGGTGATTTTGCAATAATTAATTATGCCATTAAAAAGCTAAAAGGAGTAAAACTATCCGATAATGCAAAAAAACTAGCTGCAAAAAGATTTATGCATATGGGAATTCTGTATCCTTATCTTTTGCACTTGATGGAGGATTATGTATTTGGCCCATATGAAGTAAATACATCACAAATAAAGGTGTTTTCCGATACAATCTATAGAGAGGCTAAGAAAACTAATAATTTTGAGAGCATATGCTACGCAATATACTATGCTTTACGTTATGATTTTGTCCTTGATGAATTTGAAACAAATTATGATGAAGCTGTTCGATATGTGACAGAATGCAAAGATTGCCTTATGTTGGTATTCGTATGGGTATATTTTATGAAAACTAACCACTGGAATAGAAATGCTACTCAGGTAAAACCGCTAAACAGAACAGCTATGGAATTAAAAAAATTGGATATGGATAGATATTGGCTGTTTTGCTACGAGGCATTAACATTTGGAAATTTATCAGGTGAATGGCGCACTATGAAACAGGCTGGCATATCGTTTATCAGGAGAGAAATAGTAGATGGGTTTACCAACTTTAACACCAAATCAAATTGAGCAGATAGCAAGAATTATGGGGGATACGGATAAAGGATTTTCCGGAACAGAAATAGAACATAATCTTGCACAATGCAGAATAAATGACCCCAATCCGGGCATGACAAAATGGAAACGCGTGTTTAATGCGTTTTGTGATGCTGTAAACGATAGTGGATCCACTAATAGTGTTTATGAGTTTATTCAATATTGCATGGAACCTGTTCAAGGTTTAAAGAATCCTGAAAGATACAGTTGGATGCGACTAGAACTGAATAAGGTATTGATGCTAGCTGGCATTGAAATAAAGGATGATGGAAATTATTATGCTGTATCACAAGCACAATCACTTGGAGAGGTTCAGCGGCGTACAAAAGAACTACGCGACAAGTTGATGGGGTATGGAGCGCATTGCGAAGTGATTAAGTGTTGTCGAGATGAACTGATGGCACAAGATTATTTCCATGCAGTTCAAGAGGCTGCAAAAGGTTTATGCGACCGAGTAAGAACAATGACAGGATTGGGTTTGGATGGAACTGAGCTGTTTCAAAAAGCTTTTTCGATCAAAGATGCTTACATTGCCTTTAATTCTCTAAGAACAAGTAGTGAACAGAATCAACAGAACGGGTTAAAAGAGATGCTTTGCGGAGTAATTCATATGGTTAGGAATGTGACGGCGCATGAATTGAGAATCCATTGGGATATTAATGAGAATGACGCAATAGACATTTTAACACAGATTTCATATCTACATAAAATGTTAGATGTATGTGTGATTGTACCAAGAAATACAACATAACTAGAAATTGTTGCAGATTATTTAGTGGGAAAGGATATCTAAGTGGAGAATAAAAAGAAGAAGGTTTATCTTTATACTCGTGTATCCACAATGATCCAGGTTGACGGCTATTCGCTTGATGCACAGAAGTCAAAGATGAAAGCCTTTTGTGAATATAATGATTATGAAATCGCTGGGGAATATGAAGATGCCGGAAAATCCGGCAAGTCCATAGAAGGAAGGATTCAGTTTAACAGGATGCTTGATGATATCAAATCCGGTAAGGATGGTGTGGCTTATGTCCTTGTGTTCAAACTGTCGAGGTTTGGTCGTAATGCCGCCGATGTTCTGTCTGCGCTTCAGATCATGCAGGATTACGATGTAAATCTTATCTGTGTTGAGGACGGGATCGATTCCTCAAAGGATGCCGGGAAGCTAATGATATCCGTTCTGTCAGCCGTAGCAGAGATCGAGAGGGAGAATATACGCGTTCAGACAATGGAAGGACGGATGCAGAAAGCCCGTGAAGGAAAATGGAACGGTGGTTTTGCACCGTATGGTTATGAGCTGAAGGACGGAAAACTGTATATTAATGAAGAGGAGGCCGAAGCAATCCGTGTTATCTTCGATAGATATGTTAATTCGGATATCGGCGCAAATGGACTCGCCAGGTATCTTGAAATGCATGGAATTCACAAGAAACCAAGGCAAAACGGAAAAAATCCGTTGTTTGATGCCGCTCTTATCAGAAGGATCATACAGAATCCGGTTTACTGCGGAAAGATCGCATACGGGAGACGCAGAACCGAAAAAGTACACGGAACTCGCAATGACTATCAGCTTGTGAAAAAGAAGGATTATCTGCTTGTGGACGGCCTTCATGAGGCAATTGTATCGGAAGAAGTATGGGAACAGGCTCAGATAAAGGCAGAGGCCCAAGCAAAGAAGTATGAACATGTCAATCGCGGAAAGGGTGAGAGAACTCATCTACTTACGGGAATCGTAAAGTGTCCGGTCTGCGGTGCAGGTATGTATTCCAATAAAAGCATCAAACATCGCAAGGACGGTACAAAGTATAGTGACTACTTTTACTATGCCTGCAAGCACAGAAATATGACGCGCGGTCATAAGTGCGATTATAGAAAGCAGATCAATGAGGAACTGCTTGATAATGCGGTTGCCGAGATCATAAAGAGACTTGTAAGTAATAAGAAGTTTGCAGATATGATGAAGCAGAAAATTAATATGGAAGTAGACATTTCCGAACTTGATCAGGAAATCGCGAACTATGAAAAGCAGCTCCGCCAATGTTGTTCAAATAAAGATGCGATTATAAGGGATCTTGATTCGCTCAATTATGAGGATAAGCATTATCAGAGACGTAAAAACGATCTGGAGGACAGGCTTTATCGTACATATGATAAAATGGACAAAATGGAAGATCTGCTTGTAGATGCTAAGGCAAAGAAGAGATCGATTCTGGCAGAAAAGGTATCCGGTGAGAATATTTACAAGGCACTAATCTTTTTCGATAAGCTCTATGAGATGATGAGTGAGACCGAGAGACGTCAGTTCTACGAAAAGCTCTTGGGAGAAGTAAATATATATGAGGAACGTCAGCCTAACGGCCAGTGGATCAAGTCCATTGTATTCAAGCTCCCTATTATCGAACATGACATGGAATTGAGTTTGGACAATGACGATAGCGTCGAGACTGTCGTACTCTTGGGAAAAAATATAGCAAGGTCAAAATCTCATGTTAATTTGGGATTGGATGTCGAGGATTAACAAAGATGGAACGCCCAGAGTTTAATGAAATAAAAAACTATGACGAATTTTGTAAGTATTATTGGTATCGCGAAGAACTGATCAAAATATGTAAAGAGCTTGGACTTAAGGCCGGTGGAAGTAAAATTGAATTGGATGATGTCATTAAGGCATATTTCTCCGGAGATATGATCCTGCCGGAAAAGAGAAAAATAAATCGTTCAAAATCCGCTATAAAGGAACTGACCCTTGGTACAGGGCTTATAGAGTGTGGATTTACATTTGGTAACAAATTCCGAGAATTCTTTGCGGAGCAGACGGGGGTAAGACCATTCAAGTTCAATGTTGACATGGTTGCCTCTGCTAAAGCCGTAAAGGAAAATGGCGATGAGTCTTTTACGCTGGGGGATCTCCTTGATATCTACTATGGAAAAAGAACGTATGTCAAATATGATAAATCAGCACTTCAATGGAATAGGTTTGTAAAAGATTTCTGCGCAGATGATGCAACGAAGATATATGATGAAAGACTGAAAGCAGCCGCTTCTCTTTGGAAGATTGTAAGAGATTCGGATATGAAGAAGGAATATTCACATGAACTGTTTGAAAAATATAGGGATAATATCACGGTTAAATTGAAGTATAGGGAGTGCTAAATGATGACAGATCTTAATGAAGTATATAAAAGTATACTGGAAGCTGACAAGGCCGCAATAGTTATATGCGATATTGAACACAAAATCATCTATATGAATCCTGCAGCGATAAATCGATACGAGAAGTGGGGCGGTAAGAACCTTATGGGACAAAGTCTTCTCAACTGCCACAACGATAAATCACGTGAAATGATTATAAAGGTGTTGGAATGGTTCAAGGCGTCCAAGAATAACAATATTGTATATACGTCATACAATGAGAAGGAAAATAAGGATGTATATATGGTTGCACTAAGAAACGGAGCCGGAGAATTAATCGCATACTATGAGAAACATGAGTATCGTAATCGGGAAACAATGAAGATGTATAACATGGAAAACCAGTCCGATTTAGAAATGTGATAAATACAGACTTGAGAGCGTGGACTTGTTCCCTAAAACAAGCAAAGGGTATACAGAAAGCGAAGGACTATGTTGAAATCGGTGTGGATGCCGAGGAGTACTACAGAATCAAGGATTCGGAGAAGGAAGCGGATGAAAAGTAAGTAATGTATTTCATGCTCCATGCTTGTACGACATTCAAATGATGGAAAGTTGTATTTGTATGATGTTATAGACATAAAAAAGAAACGAGCTGTCGTTTGGATTATGAGGACGGAGATTATGGAGATTGAATATAGAAAGGCGTTGAAGTGAATGGACAAGGAAAGCATTGTATATGATACTGCGAATATAAGCGATATTCCGGAATTGGTCAGACTTAGAATCTTATACATGATAGACGATTTTGGTTCTATTACTGACAAGGAAAAAGAAGGTATGGAGGCTCAGCTTCCCGGCTATTTTGAAAGAGAGCTCGGAAATAAACTGATCGCATTTGTAGCAAGAGCGGAGAGCAGGCTCGTTGCCGTAGCATATCTTTTGATTATTGAGAAACCTGCTAACCCGTTTTTCCTGAACGGTTTGGATTCAGAGGTTCTCAGCGTATACACCGAAGAAAAATATCGCGGAAAAGGAATATGTACGAAACTTATGAGCAATATGATCGAGTATGCTAAGGCGAATCATCTTAGTCGAATAGATTTGATTGCAACAGACGAAGGATATCCTTTATACAAAAAATTAGGTTTTGAAGATAAGGTTCAGAAATATAAGGATATGAGATTAATACTCTGATATCTACGCATTGTATGCCTGTATAAAACCATACTAACGAATGTGGTTAATCAACGAAAACGACGTCGAGACAGTAGTTTTGTCGTCAAAGGTGAACACATTTGCTTTGACAAAGAAAACAGAAGTCCTTTTGTCCAGTTATGAAGACAGTAAGGATGCGCGGCAGGCTTCTATCGGGGTGCTTCGCCCTTATGAAGCTGTCATCATTCAAACGGACATAGGGGACTGGAGTAGTGATTCAATCCTTCGGAGACAGTGGCATGGATATAAGAATAGAAAGAGGGAAATTACATGGTTTATAAATTGCAAGACACATCAACAGTAAAGAGTTTATTTGAAGGATGGCAGGAGACGCTGATTTATTCCTGCCTTCAAAAAGTAATGGGAACGGTTTATGTAACGGATCTTGAAAACCCCCGGTCTGCATTTGCATTCATAGGCTGTTTTGGATTTTTTGCAGGCATTCCCGATGTGGAACTGATAAAATATAAGCCCGCTGGATTTATGATAATGGTACCGCAAAACAGCGACTGGGAAGCGGCTATCGAGACGGTATATCCCGATGCGAAGAAAGTGACACGATATGCCATCAAGAAGAACACACGATTCGATGTCGAAGCATTAAAAAAGAATCTGCAAATGCTTCCGGACGGCTATGAACTAAAACCGATTGATGACGAGATTTATGATATGTGCATGCAAAGCCCCGTGACCGCTGACTTTGTATCCGCTTTTGAAAGTAAGGAAAAGTATCTTGAAGAGGGCAGAGGCATGGTGATCATAAAAGACGGCAAGATCGTGTCGGGTGCTTCGTCATATACCCGTTACAGGGAGGGCATTGAGATTGAGGTAGACACGATTGAATCGGAACGAAGAAAGGGTCTTGCTTTAATCGTCTGTTCGGCTTTGATTCTCAGATGTCTGGATGAGGGGTTGTACCCGAGCTGGGATGCGCAGAATATGGGATCTGTACACCTGGCGGAAACGCTTGGATATGAATTTGATCATGAGTATGTTGCATATGAGGTTTCATCAAATGAGAGAACTCATTGAGCCGGTAGCCACATGATACAATATTTAAGGAGGTCATTCACATGGATAGTCGTGTTGCGGTACTTAGCATAATTATTGAAAATGAAGATGCGGTCGGTGAGCTTAACGAACTGTTGCATCGTTTTTCAAAATTTATAATAGGACGAATGGGTATTCCTTACAGAGTAAAGAACATAAACATCATCTGTATAGCCATAGATGCCCCAAATGATGAGATCAACTCACTTACGGGAGCGCTGGGTCGCATCAAAGGAATTACCGCAAAGGCCACTTACTCAAAAGTATGATATAATAACAGAAATCACATCCCCTGACACCGAAATTTTATTGAGGTGAAAGACAAGATGAATAACCGGATGAACCTATACATACCGGCGCTGTACCCTTGTCCTGGGGACGGCGCCTTTTGTTATTTTAAGGAGAGATAAATGAGTCTTAATGCAACGCCTTCAAGTGAAAGAACACATATCGGTTTTTTCGGCGTAAGAAACGCCGGAAAATCAAGCCTCGTCAATCTAATAACCGATCAGGAACTGTCGGTCGTATCGGATGTAAAGGGAACGACTACTGATCCCGTGCGCAAAGCCATGGAAATACTACCGCTCGGACCTGTGGTGATAATAGACACACCGGGCTTTGATGATGACGGGAAGCTTGGGAATGAACGTGTAAAGAAGACACGCGAGATACTAAAAACCTGCGATATAGCCGTGCTTGTCATAGATGCATCAAGCGGTTTTACCAAGACGGATGATGAACTTATCCTGCTCATAAAAGAGAGAGAGATACCGTATATAATCGTTTGGAATAAGACGGATATCGACAGTTCATTGCCCGTACCCAAAGACGCGCAAAGCGTCAGTTGTAAGACGAAAGAAGGAATCGAACAATTAAAGGAAAAAATCGCAAGCATAATACCGCAAAATGAAGATAAAAAACTCGCAGGCGATCTCGTATCACCGGGGGACATTTGTATACTTGTATGTCCCATTGATGAATCCGCCCCCAAAGGCAGACTCATACTGCCTCAGCAGCTGACAATCAGAGATCTCATGGATAATGGTGCGATACCTGTTGTATGCAGAGATACCGAACTTGAAGCACTGTTGAAAAAACCGGGTATTGACCCTGCGATAGTAATAACCGATTCCCAGGCATTTAAAAAGGTTGGTGAAGCGGTACCGGACGATATACCGTTAACGTCTTTTTCTATTCTTATGGCAAGGTATAAAGGTTTTCTTGAAACAGCCATAAAGGGTGTCAGCCTGATAAAGAATCTTAAAGATGGGGACAGTATTTTGATAGCTGAAGGTTGTACCCATCACAGGCAATGCAATGATATAGGAACCGTAAAGATACCACGCTGGCTTAAGGAGTATACGAACAAATCCCTTATTATAGAGACAAGTTCGGGCAACGATTTTCCGCAGGATCTTTCGAAGTATCAGATGATAATCCATTGCGGCGGCTGCATGCTGACAGAGAATGCCGTTCTTGCCAGAATGAAAAGTGCGGTCGCGCAAAATATACCATTTACAAACTACGGGATTGTTATTGCTCTCATGACGGGAACACTCGAGCGCAGCCTGCGTTTGTTCCCTAAGCTTTGCAGCCTCTTGACGGAGGAATAAGATGGACGCGCGTGAGAGAAATCTTATTGAAAAACTTGAACGGGAAAACTCTCTTTTAGAAGAAGAATACGTGCAGCTTATAGAAAACGAAGATGAAGAAGCAAGAGATTTTTTGGCTCTAAAGGCATCAGAAATAAGTAAGTCCGTTTTCGATAATGCCATTTATACCCGCGGACTGATCGAAATAAGCAGTTACTGCAAAAACAATTGTCTGTACTGCGGCATCAGAAGAGACAATGCGTCTGCCGAGCGTTATCGACTTACCGAAAAAGAAATAATTTCCTGCGCGAAAGAAGGATATGAACTCGGATTTCGTACCTTTGTGCTACAGGGAGGAGAAGACCCTTATTATACAGATGATGCGCTGTGCGATATCATCTCTCAAATAAAGAACGATCATCCCGATTGTGCGGTCACCTTGTCTTTGGGGGAGAGAAGCAGGGAAAGTTATAAGGCGCTGTACGATGCCGGAGCGGACAGATATCTTTTAAGACATGAGACTGCGGATCGTGATCATTACGGTAAGCTTCACCCAAAAGAGATGTCATTTGATAGTCGTTTACGGTGTTTAAATGAACTGAAAGAGATAGGCTATCAGGTTGGCTGCGGGTTCATGGTGGGCTCGCCCGGTCAGACATCGGTAACTCTTGCAAAAGATCTGTTGTTCATCCAACAGTTTAAGCCGGATATGTGCGGCATCGGACCGTTCATCCCGCATCATGACACACCGTTTGACGGAGAGAATCCCGGGACATTGGAGATGACTTTGTTTTTACTTTCGGTGATACGGCTCATACTTCCCGGTGTGCTTTTGCCGGCAACAACCGCATTGGGAACGATTCATTCCAAAGGACGGGAGCTGGGAATACTGGCAGGTGCTAACGTGGTGATGCCGAATTTGTCGCCCACAGAGGTACGAAAGAAATATGAACTCTATGACAACAAAATCTGTACGGGTGAGGAATCGGCTCAATGCAGATCCTGTCTTGAGGAAAGAATAAAATCAATAGGTTACAGACTTGTCGTTGACAGGGGAGATTCATTGAATTATTTGGAGAACAAGGAGAAGAAAAATCATGGCTAAATATGATCCCAAATCATTACATGCAGAAGAATTTATTAATGATGAGGAGATAAAAGCAACATTGGAGTATGCAAAAGCAAATAAGAACAATGTTGAACTTATTGACAAGATACTTGAAAAAGCAAGACCCGTAAAAAAGGGAAACGGCTGTACATGTGCGGGTCTGACTCACAGAGAAGCATCGGTTCTCCTTGCATGCGAGATACCTGAAAAGATCCAAAAGATGTATGAGATTGCCGAAGAGATAAAGCTGGCTTTTTACGGTAACAGGATTGTTTTGTTTGCGCCCCTTTATCTGTCGAACTATTGCGTGAACGGATGCCTGTATTGCCCTTATCATCTTAAGAATAAACACATAGCGAGAAAGAAGCTTACTCAGGAAGAGGTAAAGGCAGAGGTAATAGCTTTGCAGGATATGGGACATAAGCGTCTGGCTATAGAGGCAGGTGAGGACCCCGTCAACAATCCGATAGAATACATACTTGATTGTATAAAGACAATATACAGTGTTCATCACAAGAACGGTGATATACGACGTGTTAACGTGAACATTGCCGCGACAACGGTGGAGAATTATAAAAAGCTTAAGGATGCCGGCATAGGAACTTATATTCTTTTCCAGGAGACATACCATAAGGAAAGCTATCTCAAACTTCATCCGACAGGCCCCAAGCATGATTATGACTATCACACGGAAGCAATGGATCGCGCAATGGAAGGCGGTATTGATGATGTGGGACTGGGAGTTTTGTTCGGTCTTGAACTGTATAAGTATGAGTTCGCAGGTCTTATCATGCATGCCGAGCATTTGGAGGCAGTTCATGGCGTAGGTCCCCACACCATAAGTGTTCCGAGAGTAAAAAGAGCAGATGATATTGACCCTGATATGTTTGATAACGGTATCGATGATGAGACGTTTACAAAAATCGCAGCGTGCATTCGACTGGCTGTTCCTTATACAGGCATGATAGTTTCCACAAGAGAATCGGAGGAGGTCAGAAAAAAGATGCTAAAAGTAGGTGTCTCTCAAGTCAGTGGAGCATCGCGCACATCTGTCGGAGGATATACGCAGGAGGAGAGACCTCACGATACGGAGCAGTTCGATGTATCGGATCAGAGAACTTTGGACGAGGTGGTTCATTGGCTTATGAAGGCTGATCACATACCGTCATTTTGTACCGCGTGCTACAGAGAGGGCAGAACCGGTGATAGGTTTATGAGCCTGTGTAAGAACGGACAGATATTAAACTGCTGTCATCCAAATGCGCTTATGACTTTGGCAGAGTATCTGGAAGATTACGCATCGGAGGAAACAAAAGAGACCGGATACAAGATGATAGAAAAAGAACTTGAACGTATACCGACTCAAAAAGTCAGAGAAATAGCCGAGAATAACATTAGAGATATCCGGTCGTCTAACAGGCGTGATTTCAGGTTTTAACCCGTAAGTAGATTGAAAATATTTTTTTTAAAATAAGGTATTGACTCTCACATTATGGTAGAGATTAAGGTAGTGGTGAGCTCAAGAAATAATACATCCATGGAGGACAACAAATGTTAAAGATAGGAGATTTTTCAAAACTATCCAGAGTGAGTATCAGGATGCTACGCCACTACGATGATATCGGACTATTAAAGCCCGCGCAGATCGATAATCTCAGCGGATATCGTTATTATCGTGAGGAACAGTTATTCATCATCGGAAGAATCACGGCTCTTAAGGATATGGGTTTTTCCCTGACGGATATTATCCGGATTCTTGAGATATATGATGATAAGGATAAGCTTGATGAGTATCTGACTACCAGACAGAAAGAGCTGGCAGATCAGGCAAAGGAGACGGAGTACAAACTGATGCTTCTGGATACAGCCAGAAAGAGGCTGAGAAAGGAGCAAAACATGAATTATGATGTTACAGTTAAGACAATACCGGCGAGATATGCTGCTACGGTTCATATGATAATCCCACGCTACGAGGATGAGCAGCTTGCATGGAACAGAATGAAGGAGTATGAAGCACCGCTTACCCCGGCAGATCCGTGCTTGGCAGGTTGTGAGTTCCTTGATAAAGAGTACAAGGAAGAAAACGTGGAAATAGTTGCGTGGATGACCGTCAAGGGAAAATATGAAGATTCGGAGCATGTAAAGTTTACGACGCTCCCCGAGATTGAGGTGGCCAGCTGTATAGTAAAGGGTAGCTACGAGCAGCTCAGCGATGCGACCGCAACCGCGCTTTCGTGGGTGAACTCAAACGGTTATAAGCTGAGCGATGCACCTATGTTTTGTATTTACCACGTGAGTCCGGCCATGACATCGAATCCGGATGAATATGTCACGGAAGTATGCTTCCCCGTAGAGAGAGTATAGGTGTTGACAAAACAATAAAAGTATTGTAATCTATGATAGCTATCAGCGATTACTTATAAAAATTGCCCCACTCAAACAGGATATTTTATGCCAAGAGATAAGTCGTTAAGTCATGAAAGGGTCAGAAAAGCAATAAAAGAAGAGTTCCTTGAAAAGGGATTCGAAGATGCTTCGATAAGAAGCATCGGAGCCCGCGCCGGAATGACATCAGCCGGACTATACAGGCATTATGCCGACAAAGAAGCAATGTTTGATGCCATGGTGGAGCCGCTTATCGATCAAATAAAGAGCTGGACGAAAAATCACACGGCCAAGAAATATACACTTGTTGACGGTGGGGCAGCAGATAATACTCTTTTTGGAGAAACATTCGTTGATATGGTCAGGGAAGTAATACTTCCGAGAAGAGATGAGTTCATTCTTTTAATGTCGCGTTCCGGCGGAACCAAATATGAGAACTTTATACATGATTATGTAAAAGGGACTCAAAAGGAGTTTCTGGGAGCTATAAGATATCTCAAAGAAAAAGGTTATCAGACCACTGAACTTGGCGAGGAGGAATTGCATATGCTGCTTTCGGCATATCTTACAGCTTGTTTTGAACCGATCATACATGACTATGATGACGAGAAAGTCATTAAACATTTAAATACCGTCCAGGAGTTCTTCATGCCGGGATGGTTGAAGATAATGGGTATTAATTAAAAGAGCCGTAAGGCTCTTTTTTATTTCGTTAGTTATCAGTATTGAGTTAGCGATAGCTAACAAGAATCATATTCGATAACTTTCGGAACAATACTGCAAATCATAAAAGGGAGGATTAACAAATTGGGTAAGACAGAGAAGTATGATCACATGAAGCTGATCAGGGAGTATGCGGGAGGACACAAGAAACTGATAACAATAGGTCGGTGCCTTGCCGCGGTAAGTGCTGTAATGACACTGATTCCGTATTATGAACTGTGGAAGATCATCAGATGTGCGGTAAACGGAGAAGAAATCGACAGGATTAGCGTATATGCGTGGCCTGCGGTCGGTATGATAGTGGGAGCGCTTCTTGTGTACATTTTGGCACTTTTATGTACGCATTTAGTTGCATTTCGTGTACAGGCAAACATGCGAAGTTCCCTGATGCGCAGGATTATTACATTGCCGCTCGGAGTATTTGATGAGGACGGAACAGGCAAGATCAGAAGGATCGTAAATGACTCCACCGCAGCTACGGAAACTTATATCGCTCACAATCTTTGCGACAAGACGGTTGCCACCGTAACGCCTATAGGTTTATTGGTACTTGTATTTGCATTCAATTGGAAGATAGGACTTATATGCATGATTCCCGCACTAATTGGATTCGCGTGCTTGATGTCCATGATGGGAAAAGGAATGCAGGAGAAAATGAAAGAGTATCAGGATGCACTCGAGACTATGAGCAGTGAGGCAACAGAGTATGTCAGGGGAGTCCCTGTGGTAAAAACGTTCGGACAGACCGTTCATTCGTTCAAACGCTTTAAGGCGTGCATTGACGGTTTCGGCAAATGGGCAACACAGTATACGTTGATGCTGAGATTCCCGATGACGGGATTTATGACGTGTATCAATGCGATTTTTGCCTTTATTGTGATTGCTGCATACGTTGTTACTAAAAACGGCGTGGATAACGCGAGCATCCTAAACGTTATGTATTACATCATTGTAACCCCGCTTATCACAATTGCACTTACAAAGATCGCATATTCCGGAGAGGCGGAGATGACTCTTATCGACGCTCTTAAGCGAGCGGACAGGATCATGGAGATTGAGCCCCTTACGGAGAGCAAGTCAGATGAAAAATCGCATGATCACGGTATTGAATTGGATAATGTTTCATATCGCTATAAGGCTTTATGCTCCTATGGAGATATCTTTGCAGAACTTTGCGGCGATCATAGCAACGGGTATACAGTGCGAACGATTGGATGAAGTGCTCTCACACGATATTCAGACAGGTTCCGAAGAGCTTAAAAATAATGGTTACGATATTGTATTCGATCACGTTGGATTCAGGTATGCAGATGGTACCGACGTTTTGAAGGATGTAAGCTTTACGGCAAAACAGGGACAGGTCACGGCTCTCATCGGACCCTCCGGCGGAGGTAAGACTACAATATCAAGACTCGCCGCTAGATTCTGGGATGTAAACAGCGGGAAGATCACGCTTGGAGGAGAGGATATCTCGACTATAGACCCGGAGACGCTGCTTTCCAATTATTCGATCGTGTTCCAGGATGTAACGCTGTTTAATAATTCCGTAATGGAAAATATTCGTATCGGAAAAAAAGGTGCTTCCGACGAAGAAGTCATGGAGGCCGCAAGACTTGCCAACTGCGATGAGTTTGTAAATCTTCTGCCAGAGAAATACAACACCAATATCGGAGAAAACGGAAGCGAGCTTTCGGGAGGAGAGAGACAGAGAATATCCATAGCAAGAGCCTTCCTTAAGGATGCGCCGGTTATTTTGCTTGATGAGGCAACGGCATCTCTTGACGCGGAAAATGAAACAGCTATTCAGGAAGCGTTGTCAAGACTTATAAAGAACAAAACGGTTCTGATTATCGCGCACCGCATGAGAACAATAGCCAAGGCAGATAATATCGTTGTATTAAAAGACGGTGTTGTTGCAGAACAGGGAAGCCCTGAATACTTATCCGGTTATGACAGTATATACAGCCGAATGACAAAACAGCAGCTGATCTCACAAAAATGGACTATGTAAAGAAAAATAAATGCCGATATGCCTGATTTCAAACTTAGGGAAGCATATCGCTTGATTTTCTGATATAATTCTGTTTGGTGATCTTACTTATTAAGAATAACAAGCTTGATATCGATTGATCGACCGGTCGTCAATAATAAACAGTATTTATATAAAGGAGATTTGAGAACATGATCAACTCAAGGACAGGCAAACCTTATTCGGTTGCCGTAGCAGGAACGGGATATGTCGGAATGTCTCTTTCCGTATTGCTTGCACAGCACAATCACGTTACTGCCGTGGACATCGTTGAGGATAAGGTAAAGCTTATCAATTCCAGAAAATCACCGATACAGGATGACTATATTGAAGAATATCTTGCTACTAAAGAGCTCGATCTTACCGCAACACTTGATGGTAAGGCAGCATATGCCGATGCGGATTTTATCATAGTAGCCGCACCGACCAATTATGATCCGAAGAAGAACTTCTTTGACTGCAGCGCAGTGGAATCGGTTATCGAAACGGTTATCGAGGCAACAAAGGGAAGAGATATACTTCCTACGATTATCATAAAGAGTACGATACCGGTAGGATACACACAGTCGGTACGTACCAAATTCAATCTGGACAATCTTATCTTTTCGCCGGAGTTCCTTCGTGAATCAAAAGCACTTTACGACAATCTCTATCCTTCGAGGATCATTGTCGGATGCGATGACAAGACTAAAGAATCCGCAGAAGTTTTTGCAGGCCTTTTAATAGAAGGAGCGATCAAGGATCCCGTTGATGTCCTGTATATGGGAACGACCGAGGCGGAGAGTGTTAAGCTTTTCAGCAATACCTACCTTGCTCTTCGTGTGGCATATTTCAACGAGCTTGATACATACTGTGAGATGAGAGGTCTGTCTTCGGCTGACGTTATAAAGGGCGTCTGCCTTGATCCGAGAATAGGTGATTTTTACAACAACCCGTCATTCGGATACGGCGGATACTGTCTGCCTAAGGATACGAAGCAGCTTCTTGCCAATTACGAAAGCGTACCTGAAGAGCTCATAAAGGCTATCGTTGAATCGAACCGTACACGTAAAGATTACATCGCGGAGCGTGTTCTTGAACTTGCCGGATTGTATGAAGGATCGGAACAGTATACGATGGGCCGCGAGGAACAGATGAGCGGAATAACGGTCGGCGTATACAGACTCACAATGAAGAGTAATTCGGATAACTTCAGACAGAGCAGTATTCAGGGTATCATGAAGCGCGTTAAGGCCAAGGGTGCCAAGGTGATCGTTTACGAGCCTACGCTTGAGGACGGTTCCACGTTCTTCGGATCGCTCGTTGTGAACGATCTTAACAAGTTCAAGAGTATGAGTAACAGCATCATTGCAAACAGATATGACACATCGCTCGATGATGTTGCGGATAAGGTATATACAAGAGATGTATTCCGAAGAGACTGATGGAAGCTAGCTACTGAAACTAAACGGAGAACATAATGAGAAAGAAACGAAACAGCATAGATACATCAGGGTACTCTGATCTCATTAGGGAAAATGACAGCATCCCTCCGGAGTATTACGAGAAATATGATGTAAAGCGAGGCCTTCGAGACCTTAACGGTAAAGGTGTTCTTGCGGGACTTACAAATGTATCGAACATCATAGCAAGAGATGCCGACGGCAATCCGTGTGACGGACAGCTGTGGTACAGAGGCTACCGTATAGAAGAGCTTATCGAAAAATACTTAAAGTGTGATTTTGGATACGAGAATCTTGCGTACCTGCTTCTGTTCGGAGATCTTCCGAGCGATGCGCAGTCAGCCGAATTTATCGAAACGCTTGCCAGGGTAAGAGAGCTTCCGACCAATTTCACAAGGGACGTTATCATGAAAGCGCCTACAAAGGACGTGATGAATTCAATGACGCGTTCCATACTTACGCTTGCTTCGTATGATATCAATGCAAGCGATACCCATATAGAGAATGTAGTATCGCAGTGCATGCAGCTTATAGCGGTATTTCCGATGCTCGCCGTATACAGTTACCATGCCTATAATCATTATGAGAACATGGACAGCATGTATATACATAGGCCGCAACCGGAATATTCGACTGCACAGAACATATTGAATCTCCTGCGTCCGGACTCGAGCTTTACCACGACGGAGGCCAAAGCGCTCGATGTTGCATTAATGCTTCATATGGAACACGGCGGCGGTAACAATTCAAGCTTTACGACTCGTGTCGTAACCTCATCGGGAGCCGATACTTATGCAACAATAGCGGCTGCCATGTGTTCGCTCAAAGGTCCGAGACACGGTGGTGCGAATATCAAGGTCATGGAGATGATGGAAGATATCAGTGAGCACGTCAGAGACCTTAACGATGATGACGAGATTCGCGCATATCTTACCAAGATCCTTTCGGGGAAAGCCTTTGACAGACAGGGGCTTATATACGGTATGGGTCACGCGGTCTATTCCAAATCCGATCCGAGAGAAGTGATCTTCAGAAAATATGTTGAGAAGCTTTCCGAAGAAAAGGGACGTACCGATGATCTTATGCTGTACCGCAAGGTTGAATCGATCGCACCCGATGTAATAGCGCATAAACGTAAGATCTACAAAGGTGTATCGCCGAACGTCGATTTTTACAGCGGATTTGCATATGACATGATGAACATCCCGAGGGAATTATTCACTCCTATATTTGCAATAGCCAGAGTGGCCGGATGGAGCGCGCACAGAATAGAAGAGCTTGTCAGCGGCACGAAGATCGTAAGACCCGCATACAAGAGCATAATGAAGAAACACTGATATGATACAGGATATTTACCCCAGCAAACTGAATAATGCTTTTTTGAACGCTTCGCCAGAGGAGGACGATCCGGTTCTTATATTTGACGCGGACGGAAAGCTTTTCGTGGCGGATGACCCAAACGGGATAAGATTCACGTCTTTATCTGATGTCGGGGATGTTAATGCCGTGTACCTTTTTTCGGTCGATGATACGAAGTATTTCATGGCAGCGGGCGAGTGCGGTTTTGACAGGCCCGGTTTTTCACCCAGATCGATCAGAGATCTTCGCGACTCGTTTGGCGGAAGCGGACTGTATGCCGCCTTTACCGCGTACCATTTATGGAAGTGGTATAATGACAACAGATTCTGCGGCACGTGTGCGGGAGAGCTTACCCCGGACAGCAAAGAGCGGGCGCTTCGCTGCAGCAAATGCGGAAGGCTCATATACCCGAGGATCAATCCGGCGGTTATCGTAGGTGTAATAAACGGTGATAAGATACTGATCACGCGTTACAGGACCGGATACAAGCATAATGCCCTGATCGCCGGCTTTACCGAGATCGGTGAAACGCTTGAGGAGACCGTGGCACGTGAGGTCATGGAAGAAGCGGGGATCAAAATCAAGAACATCAGGTATTACAAATCACAGCCATGGGGAATGGCGCAGGATATTCTTGTGGGATTTTTCTGCGAAGCAGACGGTGACACGACTATACACATGGATGACAATGAGCTTAAGTTTGCTCAGTGGGTCAAAAGGGAAGACGTTGTTCTTCAACCGAACAACCTAAGCCTTACCAACGAAATGATGATGATGTTCAAAGAGAACAGGTTGGAACAATACATATGATAGATACGAAAGCGATAGAAGAGCATATAAGAGGAATACTCGAAGCCCTCGGAGACGATCCGGACCGTCCGGGTCTTGTCGATACGCCTTCGCGTGTTGCAAGAATGTATTCGGAAGTGTTCGATGGCATGAACTATACCAACCATGAGATAGCCGAAATGGTTGGCAAAACGTTTGATGACGATATCGATACAGACAAGGAGAAGATCGTTGTCATGAGAGATATCTCGCTTTTTTCCTATTGCGAACACCACATGGCTCTCATGTATGATATGAAGGCGAACGTTGCATACATACCGCACGGTAAGGTTGTAGGTTTGTCAAAGATCGTGCGTGCATGCGAGCTTGCGTCAAAGAGACTCCAGCTTCAGGAGAGACTCGGACAGGATATCGCCGATATCATAAGCGAGATATCGTCGAGTCCCGATGTTGCGGTTACTATTGAGGGCTGTCACAGCTGTGTGACGGCAAGAGGTATCAAAAATCATAACGTTAAAACTTTTACGGCGGAGCTAAGAGGTAGGTTTAAGGATGAACCTCATCTGCTGCCTTACGGTATGGGTGCGCGCTGAGAAAGGGAGGTTTATGGAGCCGTTATTTAAACCTGATGTCCATGTTGTTTACGAGCATTCGCTCATTCCTTTGGCGGTTTATTATGTCGAGGATGGGAGATTTCGCGCATATCTTGTCTCCGATGGAGCCTGCAAAATGTATGGTGCAACGTCGGAAGAGATGCTTGCCAGACTGAACGGGGATGACCCTCTGTGCAATATCGTCGAGAAGGAAGAACTGGAAAAGGCCATTAAGGAATTCTCGGAAAGCGACAGCGAGTACAATGTCATCTATCATGAGTACGTTGATCATCAGAGCAGACTCATAACACTTCATGCCTGCGGACATCATGAGTTCACCAGGGATGGAAGAAGATACAGCATTGTCCGCTACGATGAGGTATCGGACAGCTCCAGACGCATTCTTTTCAAAGATGAGGAAAAAGCGATCAAGGAGCGAGACAAGCTCCATGCGGAGATCGACGATGCCATCGCAAGAAGCTATACATCGGTCATATATATCAACACCGATGATCTTACGGCTGATTATGTCCGCCTTAACAGACACGGCAAGCCGCTTGAAGAAGAGGTTCGCAAGGATCCGCATCTTCGCCATCTGATAGACGTGTATGTAAGATCACTCGTATATCGTGATGACGCGGAAGGAGTACTCAAGCTCGGCGATTATGATTACGTTATGAAAGCGCTTGAGGAGAACAATCCTCTGTACCATACATACCGTACGATCCGAGACGGAAGGATCGTATATTACAGACTCAAGATCATTCCTTTTGATAACGGGAAGAAGCTTATATACGGATTTGAACACTTTGACGATCAGATACGTGAGAAGCTGGCCAGGCAGTCAGAGCATGAGACACAGATGACTCTGCTTGCGGGTCTGTCGTGTGAATATGAAGCGATATGGCTCGTTGATGCGGCAATACATCACGGCAAGCTCATCCGCAGTAATATCAAATCGAAGATGTGTTCCGAGATCATGAACAAGGATAAGGAAGGCAATTATGATGAGATTTTCAGCAACTACATTGAGAACTTTGTAGTTCCCGAAGATCGCGAGAGACTGTACCTTATGACCACGATCGATAACCTGATCCGGAATACGAAAGAAAACGAGATATACCATATCAACTATTACAGGGTCAATCCCGAAGGTGAGAAGAATTACCTGCAGTTATGCGTTGCACGCGTGACGGATGATATGGGTGTTGTGCGTTTTGTATGCGGTTTCAGAAACATCGACTCGATAATCGAGGAAGAGAAGAGCAGAAATCTTCTTTATAATATGGCTCACGTGGATAACATGACCAACGTCAACAACCGCAGAACATTTGACGAGTATATGGACGCACATGCGGGTGAAGCCGTACCGGATGATTTTGTTTTCTTCTCGTTCGATTTAAATGAACTTAAAGAGGCCAATGATTCACACGGACATGATGCCGGTGATGAGCTTATAATAGGTGCTGCCAGATGTATGAAGGATGTGCTCGGTCCGCACGGCAGTGTTTACCGGACGGGCGGTGATGAGTTTGCTGCGATAATCAATATTCCGGAGTCGGAGCGAGATAACGTCGTAAGGAAACTTAAGGCGAGATTCGATGGCTGGAAGGGCAAGCTTCTTCCGAAGCTGTCCATTTCCATGGGATATGTCAGCGCAACGGAAAAGCCCGGGATGACACTTGATGATATCCGCCGGGAGGCCGACAGGCGGATGTACGCGCATAAGACCGAATTCTATAAACAGGAAGGCAATGACAGGCGAAGAAGAAACAGATAAGTTCAAACATTATAAAGGAGAAGGATATGGTTAAACATGTGATTTTATGGGTACTTAAAGATGAATACAGTGACAGCGAGAAGGAAGATATAAAGCGCGGTATCAAAGAGGGACTCGAAGGACTTGCCGGCAGGATTCCCGGGCTTATCGATATCAAGGTCAACACGAAGCCGCTTCCGAGCTCGAACTGTGATGTGATGCTCGATTCCACATTCGAGGATGTAAAATCACTCGAAGGCTATTCGGCAAACCCTATTCACGTTGGCGTGGCTATAGGTAAGGTAAGGCCTTACACTGCATCAAGAACATGCATTGATTACGAAATCTGAACATACCGGAGAATGTAAAATGGATTATGACGTTATTATCATAGGAGCAGGTCCCGGAGGGATATACTCCGCATATGAACTCAAGAAGACAAGTCCCGGACTTCGGGTCGCGGTGTTTGAATCCGGCAAGGAGCTGGCGGGAAGACACTGCCCGATAGACGGAGACAAGATCAAAAAATGCATCAGCTGTAAATCATGCTCGATCATGAGCGGTTTCGGCGGAGCAGGTGCTTTTTCCGACGGGAAATACAATATCACGAATGATTTTGGCGGAACACTTTACGAACATATCGGCAGGGATAAAGCGATAGAGCTTATGAAGTATGTGGACAGCATCAATCTTGAGAACGGCGGAGAAGGCTGCAAGCTTTATTCGACGGCGGGAACGAGTCTCAAGAAAACGTGCATGCAGAACAAGCTTAAACTGCTCGAGGCTTCGGTGCGCCATCTCGGAACAGATATCAACTATGTCGTTCTTGAGAATCTTTATAACTATCTCAAAGATACGGTGGATTTTCACTTTAATACGGCTATCGAAAACGTTGATGTGATTGAAGGCGGATATCGCGTCAGCTATGCCGGCAACAGTTCAACATGCCGTCAGTGCATTATCTCGGTCGGCAGAAGCGGAAGTAAATGGATGGAGAGCATATGCGATAAGCTTAACATCCCCGCCAAGAGCAACCGCGTCGACATAGGTGTAAGAGTTGAGCTTCCCGCAGTTATTTTCTCGCATCTTACGGATGAACTGTATGAGAGCAAGATAGTATACCGTACGGAGAAGTTTGAAGACAGCGTCAGAACGTTTTGTATGAATCCTCACGGTATAGTCGTTACCGAGAACACAAATGGGATCATAACGGTTAACGGTCACAGTTACGAGGCATCAGATAAACAGACGGAGAACACGAATTTTGCGCTCCTTGTTGCGAAGCATTTCTCTGAACCTTTCAAAGATTCAAACGGATACGGCGAGAGCATCGCAAGACTGTCCAATATGCTCGGAGGCGGTGTCATAGTACAGCGTTTCGGAGACCTTGTAAGAGGACGAAGAAGTAACGAAAAGAGAATTGCCGAGGGAACCGTTCAGCCGACACTCAACGCTACTCCCGGGGATCTGAGTCTTGTACTTCCCAAGCGTATTCTTGACGGTATCATGGAGATGATACATGCACTTGACAAGATTGCACCCGGAACGGCCAACGATGATACGCTTCTTTACGGCGTTGAGGTTAAGTTCTACAACATGGAAGTAAAGGTAAACGAAAATCTCGAGGCAGGGTATCCGGGTCTGTATATAATAGGTGACGGAAGCGGAGTTACGCATTCTCTGTCACATGCGTCGGCAAGCGGTGTGTACGTGGCCAGACGTATAGCCGAACAGATAGCCTGACTATCAATACTGAAGTAGAGAGGTTTTAAGTGTAATTGGTCTGCGTGTTTTATAATCCGGTTGCGGGGAGCCGGGCATTTGAGAAAATAAAAAAAGAGATCGCCGGTTTATACAAAAATGAAGACATACAGTATTATGATGTCATTTCCACGGATGATCTGATGGAGCATATAGACAGCATGTCCGCCGATGACAGGATACTTGTGTGTGGCGGCGATGGTACGTTGAATAATTTCATAAACCGTGTCAGACTGGGTGACATCAAACAGGATATTTATCTTTTTCCTACCGGAACAGGTAATGATTTTTGCAATGACATCGATATATCGAGATCGGAGAAGATATACCGAATCAATGATTATTTAAAGTGCCTCCCCGTACTGCGTACGAAAGGCGTGGAGAGACTGTTTATCAACGGTATAGGTTTTGGTGTCGACGGGTATTGCTGCGCGGAAGGAAACAAAATAAGAAGCGAGCATCCCGGCAAGCGGGTTAATTACGGACTTATTGCTTTTAAGGGTATTTTGTACGGCTACAAGAAGACAAATGCCAAAGTTCGCGTTGACGGAATGGAAATGCAGTTCAGGGATGTCTGGATGGCGTGTACGATGAACGGACGATTTTTCGGACGAAAGATAATGTGCGCACCAAATCAGGATCGAATGAATGATGACGGTATCCTTTCGCTTGTTATCATACATTCCAGATACAGATTCCCGCTGCTAGGAGCCTTTGTTTCCATATATAAAGGAAACCATATTAAATATGACAAAATGGTAAAAGTGATAAAAGGAAGTAACATAAGTGTGGAATTTGATAAGCCGACTGCGCTTCAGATAGATGGCGATACTATTCTTGATGTTCTTAAATACGAGGTTCACAAGGATAAAAATATTTAGGAATTGTAGTTTTTATTGTTGACATAACATAATTATAGCGTTACATTAAATGGTGTGGGCAACCGCACCATTTTGTGTTGTGTCAATTTACAGAATAAGGGAGAAAATCATGAAGGGATCATTATTGAAAGGAACAGCGTTATTATTCGCACTGCTCGCTTTTTGGAGCGTGAGCACAAGTGACGTACTTGCAGGTACGGGCATTTATATCGGAAAAGATGTAAGTGCGGAAGGGACAACGGTTATCGGAGCATCTACGGAATATAAATACGGGTTTGCATCGGTGCCGGTAATAATCGAAAAGGGTACGATCCGAAAAGGGGACGTGATCGAGTGCTTAAACGGTTATAAGTATACAATGCCTGAGGACAATATGAAGGTTCTTCTCAAGCACGAGATGTCATATATTGGCAACGGCCAGTGGAATGAGTGTGCATCGAATGAAGCGGGGGTTTCGGTTATCTCCATAATTACAACGCGGGCTAATGATGCTGCAATGGAGGCAGATCCTTTTGTGCCGGACGGCGTTTCGGAGCAAAAACTTGCATTTATCCTTGCATCCACATCCAAGAGCGCAGAGGAAGCGGTCAAGAACCTTTGCCTCATGTATGACGAAATCGGTGCAGAGGCTCCTGAAATTGTACTTATAGCTGACAGCGAAGGCGCATGGGTTGTAGAGAACTTTACGGGCCACGAATATGTTGCCGTTAAGCTTCCCGGTGATGTTATCGGAACTTTTTCCAACGACCCTGTTATAAGAACGGCTGATCCGGATGATGCAAATACCATATGTTCATCCAAGCTCCTTACCCTTCCTGTTGAGAATGATTTTGCCGTTTATGATGAAAACAAGAACATAGACCTTATTCTTACATATAATTTCAATAATGCTTATGGTCATGAAGAGCATATAAGAGGCTGGGTAGGACACGATGTGTTTGCGCCTTCCGAGGAACTTGATTATGACGAAGATACCGGCTACGATGTATTCTTTAAGCCGGATGACAAGGTGAGCATATCACAGGCGTTCTCTCTCTTCAGAAACAGATTTGAAGGTACTGCATATGATTTAAGAGATCCGGACAATAGATCCGAATACTGGGGCATCAACAATCAGAGAGTTTCAGGTGTTAATGTCATCCAGATATTTGATGATGTTCCGGCCGACAGGTCGACAGTGCTATGGACTACGCCTGCCAATCCTACGTCGTCGCCTTTTATCCCGATACCGGTGATGACGAATTCGCTACCCGAGGAATTTGCAACCGATGTGGAAACAGAAGAATACAACGATTCTGTTCTTCAGTTCAGATTTGCGGCTCTTAACAACAATCTCGTTGCAAGAAGAAGAGCATACGGAGAATCGGTAAGACAGTATTGGGAAGGTCTTGAAAGCCTTGGCGCATCCGAAATCGCATCATCCGTAAGAGGAAAATGGAAAGACGCATCGGTCAAAGATGCTACTGTGGGAGCTAATGAATATGTAGCTTCACTTGTTGATGCGGCCGGAGAAAACTGCACCAGAATACTCAATGAATTCGAATGGTATTTATTCCAAAACGGTATATACGGGAATGACGTTCCCGAGGAAAACCTGACTCCGTTCGAGTGCTCATTTGACGCGTTGTCATATGCTAAGGCGAGCGGATGGCAGACAAACGTTGAAAACGGCGTGTTTACTGCAACCAAGGACGGTAGAACCATTGAAGTTGTCTATGAGGGTGACAATGCAGGTGCCGTTTCGTTCACCGGATTTGACGATGAAAAGCTTGCCGAGGAATTCGGCGGTGAAGCCGATGCCGACGAGAATGGCGAGGCAGAGGCCATTGAAGATAAAACAGCCGAACTCGAAGAGAAGGTTGAAGAAGAGATTAAGGAAGTAGAAGACCAGCCCGATACGAAGAAAGATGAGAAGGCTGAAGATAAGAATCCTGAGGACAAGAAGTCTGAGGAAAAGAAGCCCGAAGAAAAGCAGGATAAGGATACTGCGGAAGAGCTGACAGAACAGGCAGCCAAGCAGCTTGAAGTTGACACGATAGCCGCTCTTGAGAATTATTTTGCGGAGAAGATCGCTGACGTTCCCAGAAACGGATGGGCTGAGGGCGAGATAGCTAAGAAGCTCGGTGATATTTCCAATGATGTAGCCGGTATATTCGGCAAGTATTTCAACGGAAACATCGAAGATATTTTAAACTTTAACGAAGCTAAAGCGGCCGAAGTTGCAAGCGATCCCGATGTTGCAAAAGCTGCTGAAAAGATTGCGGCAACCGGAATGGACCTTGCTGCGCTTACGGAGAATTACTTCGCTTCACTTTACGAAGATGTAAGTGCCGATATAGTATCCGGAAGACTCAATCAGGACGGAGCTGTCAAGATATTAAGCGAAGCCGAGGCGGACATCGAAGGTGTTGCACGCTTGTATATTGAAGGTGTTGCAGGAAAGTTTGCCGAAGTATTCAATACTGATCTTACTGATGAAGAATTGAACGAGATCTTGTCGGAGCTTGGCGAAGGCGCCATAGATATACTTGATGATTACGGCGTTATAGACAAAGAAGCGCTTGGTCTTGATAAGGTTGATCTGAACGAACTTACGGATGCTGAAATAGATGTTGTGATTCAGCTTGACGGCATGGATGACGAGACTCTTAACGGACTGTCGGATATACTCGGAGTTGATGTAAAATCAACCCTTGATGCTTATATCAAGCAGCTCGACGAGACGGCAGGTAATAAAGTTAAGTTTGTAGAAGAAAAGCACGAGGCAGAGAAGGCCGATGCTCCTTTGGAAGAAGAGATAGTTGCGGCAAAGGAGCTTGTTGAAGGTGCACTTTCCGAGGAGGATATTGTTATTCCTCAGGAGGTCATAGATATACTTAATGAGGCCATAGCGGAAGCTACGGGCGAGGCACCTACACAGGAGACCGTGGTCGAGGAGCCCGCGCAGGATGCTTCCGATGCTGAGCCTGCACAGGACGTGGCTTCACAGCAGGCTCCCGAAGAGCCGGAGGAAGAGCCCGAAGCGTCTTCGGTATATTCCGTAAATATCGGCAATATCAGCACAGACGGCGGCAAGATCCTTCTTCCCGCAAACATGATTAAATTCTTCAAGTGATCATGTTCTTTGAATGATTTAAATATTCTGCTTGCTTTTTTGTTCCAATTCGTATAATATGGTCAAGTACGGCTCGTTGGTCAAGCGGTTAAGACGCCGCCCTCTCACGGCGGAAACAGGGGTTCGATTCCCCTACGAGCTGCGAACAAAAGAGCCTCAGGGATTGCAATGCAAACCTTGAGGTTTTTTTTCGGATATTGCCATAAAAGGATTTGCCATGTTAAGACTTGAGAATGTAACTCTGGATCTTCCGGACAAAGAAAACCTGATAAATAATCTTTCGCTCGATATAGAACCGGGCAAGCTTACTGTGATAACCGGTCCGAACGGCGGAGGCAAGACGAGCCTTGCAAAGCTCATTGCGGGTTTGTTTACGCCTACATCCGGAAGGATTTTGCTCGATGACGAGGACATTACGAATATGTCCGTTACCGAAAGGGCAAAGCGCGGTATTGCATATGCATTCCAGCGTCCCGTAAGCTTTAAGGGTATAACCGTCGGCAAGCTTATGGAGCTCGCCTCCGGTAAAAATATGCCCGAGTCCGATATGTGCCGTATCCTCGAGGTTGTAGGCCTGTGTGCACGAGATTACATGAACCGCGATATGGACTCACGTCTTTCGGGCGGAGAGATGAAGAGAATAGAGATTGCAACGGTGCTCGCACGCGGAACGAAGTATGTAGTGTTTGATGAGCCGGAAGCGGGTATTGATCTTTGGAGCTTTACGAGCCTTATCAATGCGTTTGAAAACCTTAAAAAGGATGAAAACAGAGCGCTCCTTATAATCTCTCATCAGGAGAGGATATTAAACATTGCCGACCATATAGCTGTTGTAAGAGACGGCGTAATAACAACGGAAGGCACGAAGGAAGAAGTTCTCCCCAAGCTTATAAGCGGAGGAGTCGGAGGATATTGCCCCAAAGGCAAAGCGATGTACTGATCATGAACGAGATTACACAGCAGATTTTAAAAGAGATAACGGACTGGGACGGTGTATTTTCCGGCGCATATTCACTGCGTGAGAACGGAGAGTGCATAAGCTTCCAAAACAGCGATAATATTCGTATCGTCAAGAAAGAAGACAAGCCGGGCATAGATATTTATATTTCGGAAAATGCAAAGGGCGAGACGGTATATATTCCCGCGTGCGTTACGAAAAGCGACGTGCAGGATCTTGTATATAATGATTTTCACATTCAGAGCGGCGCTAACGTTACGATAGTTGCCGGCTGCGGCGTTCACACCGATTCGGAGGAAGGCTCCGGACATAACGGAATCCACAGGTTTTTCCTTGAGGCGGGCTCGCGTGCCGTGTACAAGGAAAAGCATATCGGTATCGGAAAGGGAGCCGGAAAGCGCGTGATCGATCCGGTTACTTACGCTGAGCTGTCCGAGGGCGCGGTACTTGAAATGGAAACGCTTCAGCTTCGCGGAGTGGACAGAACCGTACGCGATACCAAAGCAATACTCGGTAAGGGTGCGAAGCTTATAATACACGAGAGCATTATGACGGATAATGACGAGACGGCCGAGACGAAATTTGCCGTTGATTTAAACGGTGAAGATTCGGTAGTGGATCTCGTATCAAGAAGCGTTGCGAAGGGCAATTCTTTCCAGCAGTATTCGTCCGAGATCAATGGAAATGTCAGGTGTTCGGGACATTCGGAATGTGATGCGATACTTGCGGATAATGGCAGAGTAAATGCTGCGCCCGCGCTTAACGCCGCCACCATTGATGCGGCACTAATACATGAAGCTGCGATCGGCAAGATTGCCGGCGAGCAGATTATCAAGCTTATGACACTTGGTCTTACCGAAGAAGAGGCCGAGGAACAAATAATAGCAGGATTTTTAGGAGCGTAGAGAGTTGGACGGTGAACGGGTAACCGAACTGATACTTGACGACGGTGCGTTTCATGCACTTCGTGAACATCAGAGTCCTGAGCAGCTGTATCAGGAGCTTATTTCGCGCGTTAAAAAGTATCACCCCTCCGACGATATCTCACTCATCGAAAAGGCCTATAATCTCGCATATATGGCTCATAAGAACCAGCTTCGCAAATCGGGTGAGCCCTATATCATACATCCGCTGTCGGTAGCGATTATCCTTGCGGAACTCCAGCTTGACAAAGAAACGATTGTATCGGGTATTCTCCACGACGTTGTTGAGGATACGATAATAACCGACGAACAGCTTCGAAACCAGTTCGGTAACTACGTTGCGATCATCGTTGACGGTGTTACAAAGCTCGAAAAGATCAAATATAACGGTGACAAGCTTGAATATCAGGCCGAGAATCTTCGTAAGATGTTCCTCGCTATGGCCAAGGATATCCGTGTTATCATGGTCAAACTTGCGGATCGTCTCCATAACATGAGAACACTTCAGTATCAGCCGCCCCAGCGTCAGATAGAGATCGCAAGGGAGACGATGGATATTTACGCACCGCTCGCCCAGAGGCTCGGTATCTCGAAAATGAAGGTCGAGCTTGACGATCTGTCGCTTAAATATCTCGAGCCCGAAGTGTATTACGATCTTGCCGACAAGATCAGTATCAGAAAATCAGAACGCGAAAAGTACGTCTCCGAGATAGTCGAAGACGTTTCAAAACATATCAGGAATGCCGGAATAGAGGCGACTTTTGACGGCCGCGTCAAGCATTTCATGTCGATATACCGTAAGATGCTCAATCAGGACAAGACTCTCGATCAGATATACGATCTGTTTGCGGTCAGGATCATAGTAAATACGATACCCGACTGTTACGCGGCTCTAGGCGTCATACATGAGATGTACAAGCCCATACCCGGCCGTTTTAAAGACTACATCGCCATGCCCAAGCCCAACATGTACCAGAGCCTTCATACGACTCTAATTGGCCCTTCGGGACGACCGTTCGAGATTCAGATTCGTACTTACGAGATGCACAAGACGGCAGAGTACGGTATCGCCGCACATTGGAAATACAAAGAGAACTCCGACGGTAAGCGCGTCGAAGAATCCGAGGCCGAGAAGATGAGCTGGCTGCGTCAGATTCTTGACTGGCAGGTCAATCTTTCGGATAACAAAGAGTTCTTAAATACGTTAAAATCAGACCTTGAGCTTTATTCGGACACAGTATACTGTTTCACTCCGACAGGTGACGTCAAGACGCTTCCCGCCGGATCCAATCCTATCGACTTCGCATACGCAATTCATTCGGCCGTCGGCAATAAGATGATCGGAGCAAGGGTCAACGGACAGCTTGCAACGATCAATTACAAGATACAAAACGGCGATCGCATAGAGATCATCACGAGTCAGAATTCAAGAGGACCGAGCCGCGACTGGCTCAATATCGTCAAGTCCAATCAGGCCAAGACCAAGATCAATCAGTGGTTCAAGAATGAACTGAAAGAAGATAACATACAAAAAGGCAAGGAGCTTCTGCTTGCATTCTGTAAGAATAATTCCGTTGATCCCGCCATTATCATGACCCCTCAGTACATGGACGCAATAATGCAAAAGTACGGATTCAGGGACTGGGATGCGGTAAGAGCCGCAGTAGGACACGGCGGACTTCGTGAAGGTCAGATCATCAACAGGATGAAGGAACTCTACGACAGAGATCATCCGCATATCATGTCAGATGAAGAGATCGTTGAAGACGTTAACGAGGCTGCAGTTCACAAAAGGCTTACGGTAAGGCGGAGCGGTGGTGTTGCGATTCAGGGAACAGATGATCTTGCTGTGCGTTTTTCCAAGTGTTGCAGCCCCATACCGGGCGACGAGATAGTAGGGTACGTGACAAGAGGCCGCGGAGTTTCGATACACAGGACTGACTGCGTCAACATAATAGCTCTTCCCGAAGACGAGAGAGCAAGGCTTATAGAGGCTGTATGGGAGAAAGATGAGAACGCTTCCGACAGCAAGGAAAAATACGAGACGGGTATTCATATTTTCGCCGAAGACAGGCAGGGATTGCTTGTGGAAGTTACAAGGCTTCTTAATGATAAGGGCGTGGGAATACTCAACATGAACGTAAGAACGAGCAAACAAGGTACCGCAACGATACTTCTGTCGTTTACGACATCGGGCAAGGACGAGCTTAGGGATGTCGTGGAGAAGCTTCGCGCGATACCGGGCGTTATGGACATAGAAAGGACAGCCGGCTGATGGGTGATATCAAAGTAGGAAGAATGGTTCTCGGCATGGTCGAGACGAATTGCTATTTCATATACGATGAGGATACGAAGGAGACGATCGTCATTGATCCGGCCAAGAACGGACTGTATGACAAGCTTAAGGACAACGGACTTAAAGTGTGTGCCGTACTTCTGACGCACGGACATTTCGATCACATCATGGGAGTGCATGAGCTTACACGCGAATCAGGCGCAAAGCTTTATGCGCTGCTCGAAGAAAACGAACTGTGCCGCAATTCATATCTCAATGCTTCCGAGCAGATCGGGCGCTCATATACGGTAGAGCCCGATGTGCTTCTTACGGACGGTGACGAGTTTACGGTTGCGGGAATCAATATAAAAGTGTATGCTACTCCGGGTCATACGGCCGGCAGCTGCTGTTACTATATTTCGGACAAAAAGTGGCTGTTTTCGGGTGATACGCTGTTTCGCGGATCCATCGGAAGATCCGATCTTCCTACGGGAAGCGGTAAAATCATAATGGACAGCGTACATATGCTTGTCCATACGTTTGACGATGATGTCAAAGTGTATCCGGGTCACGGAGATGCCACAACCATCGGAGATGAGAAGGAGAGCAACCCGTTTTGCAGGTGATCCTTAACAGCCCCGGTTATACATATGATGTTCATTCCCTTGTTAAGGCGTTTTATCCGGCCGAGGATGTAAGCGTTGTATCGGATGCACCGGTTGATCCCGGAGCGGAGTGTATAAGCGTATTTGTATCTTCAGGTGATGTAAAAGACGACGTAAAGGTTTCGGGCTTTATCCGAGTTACCGCGCCCGTAACCGGCAAGACGGAAACGTGTGAGGAAGAATACTCGGATATAGAACGATCGCAGCTAAAAAGCCTGTTAAAGCGAGTCCTATACGGTATACTCGTAAGGATGACCGAAAAAGAGCTTCCGTGGGGCACCATGACCGGTATCAGACCGACTAAGGTTGCGACCGCACTCATATCGCAAGGAGAGAGCGACGCTGCGATAGCGGATCACATGAGAAGTGTTTATCTGTGTTCCGACGAGAAGATAAAGCTTGCCACCGCAATTGCCCATACGGAAAAAGAGATAATAGACAGTCTTCCGGATAACGGCTTTAGTATTTACATAGGCATCCCGTTTTGTCCGAGTACATGCATGTACTGCTCGTTCACGTCTTATCCGATCGCATCGTGGGAGAAGCGGACGGATGATTACCTTTTTGCACTAAAGAAAGAGATTGATTATTTTTCGAATGTTTACAGGGGCAGATGTCCCGACAGTATATACATTGGCGGAGGAACGCCGACGACACTTTCTGCGGCGCAGCTCAAAGACCTTACGGAATACATAAGAAAATCATTTGATCTGTCGCATCTTCGCGAGTTCACGGTTGAGGCCGGAAGACCTGACAGTATAACGACTGACAAGCTTAAGGTATTACGTGAAGCCGGAGTCGGACGTATATCGATCAATCCGCAGACGATGAACGAGAAGACGCTTCGGCTTATCGGAAGAAGACACAGCGTCAAAGATGTGTATGTCGCTTACGACAAAGCTGTGGATGCGGGATTTACCAACATCAACATGGATCTTATACTCGGTCTTCCGGGAGAGAACGAAGACGATGTGAAGTACACATTCGATAAGATCACAGAGTTTTCGCCCGCAAGCATTACGGTTCATTCGATGGCGATAAAGCGTGCCGCGGCGATGAGCGAATTTCTGGCTTCGCATGGAAACATCACAAGCCGCAATACGCCCGAGATGATGCGGATAGCCGATGAGAGCGCAAGATCACTGGGACTTATTCCGTATTACCTCTACAGACAGAAAAACATGGCCGGCAATTTTGAAAATGTCGGATATGCCAAACCCGGAAATTACGGGATATACAACATAGTCATCATGGAAGAGATATCGGATATAGCAGCCGCAGGAGCCGGATGCATATCAAAAAGAGTATTTGCCGACGGCCGCATAGAGCGGTGCGCCAACGTCAAGGACGTGGCAATGTACATCGACCGGATCGATGAGATGATTGACAAAAAGAGAATACTGTTCGAACAGTGAATATACGAAAAGGGGAATAAAGATGCCACTTATCAAAAAACCGACAACCGGAATGAAGGACATACTTCCTTCGGAAATGCAGATCAGGGATTACGTTACGAATCTTGTGAAGGAGACTTATCAGACTTTTGGTTTTACACCGATTGAAACACCTGCGGTTGAACATATAGAAAACCTTCAGAGCAAGCAGGGCGGAGAGAACGAAAAGCTTATATTCAAAATACTCAAAAGAGGTGAGAAGCTTGTACTTGGTCCCGATACGAAAGAAGAAGACCTCGCTGATTCGGGTCTTCGTTATGACCTGACACTTCCGCTTTCAAGATATTATTCCGCACATGCAGCCGAGCTTCCGATGCCGTTTAAGGCACTTCAGATCGGACCTGTATGGCGCGCCGACCGTCCCCAGAAAGGACGTTTCCGCCAGTTTGTACAGTGCGATATAGACATATTGGGAGATCCGACGAATCTTGCCGAGATCGAGCTTATTACTGCTACGACAACACTTCTCGGAAAGCTTGATTTTTCTGACTTCACGGTTAAGATCAACGACAGACGTATTCTTCGCGCCATGGCGGCATACAGCGGATTTGGTGAAGAAGATTATGATAAGGTGTTCATCATTTTGGATAAGATGGACAAGATCGGAGCCGACGGAGTCAAAGAGGATCTTCTTGCAAACGGCTTTTCGGCCGAGAGTGTTGAAAAGTACACATCGCTGTTTAAGCCCGATATGAGCGTATCAGAGCTGGCATTAAAGCTCGGAGATTATCTTCCCGCAGATTGTGCCGAAGGGCTCGGTGGGATAATAGAGACGGTAAAGAGAGTGAAAAATGCTGATTTTAATATAGCATTTGATCCGACTTTGGTTCGGGGAATGTCTTATTATACCGGAACGATATTCGAGATCACGATGAACGAGTTCGGCTCGAGCGTTGCCGGCGGCGGAAGATATGATGAGATGATCGGCAAGTTCACCGGGAACAAAGTGTGCGCCTGCGGCTTCTCGATCGGATTCGAGAGGATCATCACAATACTTATCGACAGAGGCTTTAAGGTTCCCGGATTAGAGAAGAAGCATGCGTTTCTTATCGAGAAGGGCGCTTCATCCGATTTTATCGCGTCGGTAATGGAAGAGGCTGCAGGTCTTCGGGCAAGCGGACAGTGCGTTCTCGTGTCGATGATGAACAAAAACAAGAAGTTCCAGAAGGAACAGCTTGAAAATGACGGATTCACATCGGATAATATTAAGGAATTTTACCATTCTGATTTTAAGAACTGATCAATAGGAGGGTGTATGAAGTATTGTAAGAAATGCGGGATGCTTCTTGAAGATACGCATGAGACCTGTATCAGATGCGGTGCGGATGTTACGCTCGCCGAAAACGTGTCCATGTATCCGATCGAGGTTATGGAAACAATAGAGGAAGAGAACCAGCGCAAGAAAGCGTCAGGCAAGCTTGTTGCAATGATCATTGGTCTTGTCACGGTGCTTGTTGTGCTTGTACTTCTGTTTATGAACGGTCTTGGCGGGCAGGTCACCCCCGAGACGAAAACCGTTCCCGAGGAGACGGTTGCGGCAGAAGCACCACCGGCTACGGTAACCGAAGTTCCAGAAGCCATAGAGCCTACGGCAGAGCCGGAGGTTACACCCGAGCCCACACCCGAGGTTAAAGAGCGCAAGATCAGAGATGACAAGGGCGCATATTACAATTATATCGTCGAGAAGGATGATGCAGGCAATCCGGTATTTACTGCGGTAATTCCGGAAGACCTTACCGAAACAGAGTTCTATAAAGATTACGAAGGATACAGCAACAGATATCCGTTCACGATGAACTATACCGCGGCCACCAAGGAGAATGATGTCAGATTCACGTATCTGTCACCGAGAGAGTTGTGGTACAAAGTGAGTTCAAAAGGAAAGAGCCGTGTCGATGAGCGTGATCTTACGCATTACATGACATACTTCAAGTATGAGGATCCGAAGAGCTACCTTGATGCGCTTCTAAAGCAGAGCTATCCCGGAGCGCAGTTCGATCTTAAAGAAGAGACCGATGTAAGCGAATATACGGTCGGATGGCTCGGAAATCTTGCGGCGGCTCAGGAGAAAGAGCTGTCAAAGAAAGATCTCGGCGACATCGGATATATAGGTGAGGGTACGAAATACGAAAACACCGAGCATGAGTACTCAGCCAAGATGTATGAGTATGAGATAACGCTGAAGGACAAGGATATGCTTTTTTGTAAGTATTACGTTCCTTCGATGGCATTCCACTTAACATACGACAATGCGGACACGAAAGATCGGGGTGATCTTACCGAGTGGTACAATCTTGCGATCGTATGTTTTGAGACGGGTAATGAAGACGATTACGACGACTATGTCGATGCATTCGATGTATTTGTGGCCAATGCACTTCCTACGGAAGAGTTCATGTTCATCAACGAGAGCTACGTAAAAGAGATCAAGAAGGCCATCAAGAACAATGATTCGCCCGAGCCTCTCTCCGAAGAGCTGCTGGCCAAGTACGGCAAGGAATACAAGCCCGGAGCCAAGCTTGATGATTTTGATTCCAAGGTTATGGATGTGTTAAGATCATGCGGTCCGGAATTCAAGGGAGCTGACACATCGATATTCGGCTCGGACAGCGATAAGGTTGCATTCCTTGACAAGGAAAACGGCAAAGTGTTCTTATCCGTTGATGCGGATGAATATCCGGGAGAACCGTTTGAAGAATTAAAGCTTGAGACAAGAAAAGAAGCGCCCAAGCAGACCGAAACCGAAAACAATAGCGAAGGTAACACGGAAGATACAAAAGCAGCAAATACAGATGAGACAAATGCAGGATCGGACGATGCTGCATCAGATAACAAGACAACGAATGGTGGGGTAGATTAAATGGCTGACTATGAAGATATAATGAATGCTGAAAAAGTTGATACTATGAAGGCTACGGACAGGAAGTGTCCTCAGTGCGGCGCCACGATGGACTTCGATCCTACGACGGGCGGACTGTACTGCGCATACTGCGGATACCGTGAGGAAATAGCGGCGGAAGATTCACAGGGTGATTCGGTAGCGGCAGAACATGATTTTGAATCCGCGGAGTTTACCGGAAACTGTGACTGGGGCGTATCCCAGAAGACAGTAACATGTAAATCGTGCGGAGCAGTATCGGTATATGATGCTCTTACCGTTGCCAACGAGTGTCCTTACTGCGGTTCCAATCAGGTAATGGAAGCAAACGACGTCAAGACAATGGCACCTCACGGAGTTGTGCTGTTTAAGATAACGTCCAAGCAGGCGGGAGAGAAGTTTACGCAGTGGCTGTCCCATAAGTGGTTTGCACCGCGTGCCGCAAAGCTTTCCGCAAGAGCCGATAAGTTCAAGGGAATATACCTTCCGTACTGGACATTTGATGCCGACACTCATACGGAATATACGGCTGAATACGGTAAAGACCGCACGGTCGGAAGCGGAGACAAGAAGAGGACTGTTACCGACTGGTACAAGACGAGCGGTACCCACGAGGAGTTTATAGATGACCAGCTTGTTGCCGGAACCGGCGATCAGAATGTCAATATGCTCCGGCAGGTTGAACCGTTTGATACGGCCGACAACAAGTCATACAAGCCCGAATATCTTGCGGGATTCCTTGCCGAGAGATATTCCGTAGGACTCAAAGATGCCTGGGAGAAGGCCAAGGAGTTCATCAGAAGCAGATTGAAATCAAATATCGAAAGCGAGATCAGAAGTGATAACAATGCCGATCATGTAAGGAACTTCAGAGGAGATACAACGTTTTCGAATATTACGTACAAGTATCTGATGCTTCCCGTATGGCTGTCATGCTTCCAATATAAGGACAAGACATACCAGTTTATAGTAAACGGACAATCCGGTAAAGTCGGTGGCAAATACCCGATATCACCGTGGCGTGTGGCTTTCGCCGTGCTGATAGCACTGCTGATACTCGTGATTTTGTACAAGCTTTCGTAATGACAAAAAATTCTTTTCAAAAAAAAGTGGCTATGATATAATATGTCCCGATTCATAATCGGGTAAGCCCAAGAGGCTTAAGTGCGGATTTTATCCGCAAATAAACTTTAACGAGGTAGATCATGAAGCATATTAAATCTTTACAGACAAGAAATCTTAAGAAATCAGTTAAGAAGGGCGGCTGCGGCGAGTGCCAGACTTCATGCCAGAGCGCATGCAAGACTTCCTGCACCGTTGGAAACCAGAGCTGCGAGAAGGCACAGTAATTTCTGCCATATTGAATTTTCGACACTCAGGGACTGTAGAAAAAGCTCTTAAAGGGGCTTTTTCTAATGTTTTGAAATGTCACGAACGGAGATAACAGAAGAATCATCCTATGATCCATCAGTACAAGAACAACGGCTACAATATCGTCATGGATACGGAGAGCGGCAGCATTCATGTTGTTGATGATATAGTCTATGACATCATCGAAGCACTTGATGAGTATTCACGTTCTAATACGGTCAGAACCGTTATAGATGAGGATACGATCAGGCCGGCATCTTTTGATACCGTCAAGGATTACCTTACAAAAAAGCTTCCGTCATATAATGTTGGTGATATTGCCGAAGCGTACGATGAAATTGCCTGGCTCATAGAAGATGAGTGCCTGTTTACAGACGATCTGTTCGATGAAGATATAGCATCTTTGGTAAAGCAGGAGCCGGTAGTTAAAGCGTTGTGTCTTCACATCGCACATGACTGTAATCTGGCTTGCAAATATTGTTTCGCCGGTGAAGGAGAATATCACGGTGAGCGTTCTCTTATGAGCTTTGATGTCGGAAAGCGCGCACTCGATCTTCTCGTTACTTCTTCGGGAAACCGACGTAATCTGGAGGTTGATTTTTTCGGCGGCGAGCCTCTTATGAACTTCGAAGTTGTAAAGCAGCTCGTTGAGTACGGAAGATCACTTGAGACCAAACATAACAAGAAGTTCCGCTTCACGCTTACAACGAACGGAATGCTTCTTAACGATGAAATACTTGAATTTGCGAATCGTGAGATGGGAAACCTTGTCCTTTCGATAGACGGACGTAAAGCAATCCATGACAAGATGCGTCCGAGACGTGGCGGACAGGGAAGCTATGACGAGATAGTTCCGAAGTTCATTAAAGCGGCTGATTCGCGTGATCAGATGAATTATTACGTGCGCGGAACATACACGCACGAAAATCTTGATTTTGCCGAGGATGTTAAGCATCTGGCAGAGCTTGGGTTCAAACAGATATCGGTCGAGCCTGTAGTAGCGCCTCTTTCAGAGAGCTATGCGATACAGGAGGAAGATATTCCCCAACTGCTCGAACAATATGATATACTTGCAAAGTATATGCTTGATAAGAAGAAAAAGGGAGAGGGATTCAACTTCTTCCATTTCATGATAGATCTGTCGGGAGGACCGTGTGCCCAGAAGCGTCTGTCGGGATGCGGATCGGGCTCCGAATACCTGGCGGTTGCACCAAACGGAGATCTGTATCCGTGTCATCAGTTTGTCGGCATGAGTGATTTTCTCATGGGTAATGTCGATACGGGCGTGACAAATACGACGCTTCGGGACAAGTTCAGAAAATGCAACGTGCTTTCGAAGAAGGAATGCAGAAACTGTTTTGCGAAGTATTACTGCAGTGGTGGATGTGCCGCAAATGCATATAATTTCACCGGCGATATAAACGGTGTGTATGAAATAGGCTGCCAATTGCAGCAAAAGCGTGTTGAGTGTGCCATTATGATCAAGGCCGCCACCGCGTCATAAATTTGAGACCAAAATGTTTTGAAAGGAAATGAGGAAATGAAGAAACGTAATGCGATCGCGGCTCTCGTCGTAATTGTGCTCCTGATAGCCGGATTCGGCTACATGGTATTAAACGGCGTGGGCGTTGATGAAGTCGGCGCAGCAAAGGGAATCCATCTCGGACTCGACCTTGCGGGCGGTGTCAGCATCACATATCAGGCTGTGGAGGACGGAACGCCTTCATCGGAAGATATGGATGATACTGTTTATAAGCTTCAGCAGAGGGTAGAGGGATACTCCACAGAGGCGCAGGTATACAAGGAAGGTACAGACAGGATCAGTATTGAGATCCCGGGTCTGTCGGATGCGAATGCGGTGCTCGAAGAGCTTGGTAAGCCCGGAAGCCTGTATTTCATCAATCATATCGATTCAAAGGGTAATCAGAACTATGATGCATACGGTAACCTCTCAAAGAGTATCGACGAGCTCATAGAAGACGGTTCCGTCGTGCTTACCGGTACAAACGTTGTTGAGTCACGTGCAGGCGCGATCAAGAATGATATGGGTAATACCGAGTATGTTGTAGAGCTTACGCTTGACGAAGAAGGAACCAAGAAGTTCGCAGAGGCTACAACGATCGCAGCCCTTACTCAGGACACGATCATGATCTATTACGACGGCAAGCCTGCTTCGATTCCTGTTGTTAAAACGGCGATCACCGGCGGTATGGCTCAGATCTCCGGACAGAAGACTATAGAAGAAGCTGAACAGCTTGCATCAACGATTCGTATCGGTGGACTGAAGATAGAGCTTGAAGAACTTCGTTCAAACGTAGTAGGTGCACAGCTCGGTTCCGAGGCTATCGCAAGATCGTTAAAGGCCGGTATGATCGGTTTCGCAATTATCGTACTGTTCATGTGTGCGGTATACTTCATTCCGGGTCTTGCATCGTCGATCGCACTTGTTCTCTACTGTCTGATCACGGTGTTCTGCCTGAACTTCTTCGATATGACGCTTACCCTTCCGGGTATAGCCGGTATCGTTCTTTCGATAGGTATGGCGGTCGATGCCAACGTTATCACGTTTGCAAGAATACGTGAGGAGATAGCGGCAGGCAAGTCTGTACGTTCGGCTATTGACGAAGGTTACAAGAAAGCGCTTTCGGCCATCATCGACGGTAACGTAACAACACTTATCGCAGCACTCGTTCTCGGTGTTATCGGAACAGGCTCGATCAAAGGCTTCGCACAGACACTTGCTCTCGGTATCGTTGTATCGATGATCACGGCTCTGTTTGTGACAAAGCTTATCTTAAGATCGTTCTACGCTCTCGGAATTAAGGACGAGAAGTGGTACGGTAAGGCCAAAGAATACAAAAAGATCGATTTCCTTTCAAAGAAAAATATATTCATAGCTCTTTCGGCGATCATTATCGTTGTTGGTATCGGTACTATGATCACGAACTCCGCAAGAGGTATCCATTCACTCAACTACAGCCTTGAGTTCCTCGGCGGAACATCAACGAACGTAACATTTAATGAGGATATGCCTCTGGCCGACATTGATGCCAAGGTAGTACCTTCTATCGAAAAAATCACGGGCGACGCTAACGTTCAGGTTCAGAAGGTTTCAGGCTCCAACGAAGTTATCTTCAAGACAAGATCGCTTAACGTTACCGAAAGAGAAGCGTTCAATGACATGATGGAGAAGGAATTCAGCGTTGCTCCCGACAAGATCGTGGCTGAGACGATAAGCTCGACGATCTCATCGGAGATGTCAAGAGATGCTATAATCGCTATCGTAGTCGCAACGATCCTCATGCTGATCTACATATGGTTCAGATTCAAAGATGTCAGATTCGGTGCAAGCTCGGTTATTTGTCTTGTTCATGACGTACTCGTTGTCGTAACATTCTATGCACTTGCAAGAATTACGGTCGGCTCGACATTCGTTGCATGTATACTTACGATAGTAGGTTACTCAATCAACGCAACGATCGTTATATTCGACAGAATCCGTGAGAAGCTTGCGGCATCCAAGGAGAATCTCGACGATCTTGTTAACGAGGCGGTTAACCAGACGCTTTCACGAAGCTTGTTCACATCGCTTACTACATTCATTATGGTAGCGGTGCTCTACATACTCGGTGTAAGCTCTGTTAAAGAGTTCGCACTTCCGCTTATGATCGGTATCGTTTGCGGTACATATTCATCAGTATGTCTTGCGAGCGCAATCTGGTACATACTTCGTACGAAGGTAGCATCGAATAAGCGCTGATATGCTTGGACGAATGTTGGGTCGTGGCTCTCAACTGAACGGGAGGTAAGTGTATGAAGAGAAAGATCATATCCCTATTCATTGTTACGGTTCTGATCTCGACAACAGTGGCATTACCTGTATTTGCCGAGACAGGGTCGACGGTCGTTAGGGATGATGACAAGACTGTAGAAGATGATATTGTAACGACCGAAGATGTTGGAGCTGATGCGGAAGCATTTACAACGGACGCCAGTGTTGAAGCACAGGATGTTACGGTGGACTATAATGGTGACAGTACTATTGTCGTAGGTCTGTGCGCAGATACTCACGCAGATGGTGTGGAGGCTTATGCCTCGGCAGAAGACGTGAATGTATCTGCAACCGGCGCAACGCAAACTCTGGGTATTCAGGCAAGCATACAGGAGCCCGGCGGAGATGCATGTGTATTCGCAGATAATGTGACGGTCAACTCTGATGCATCATCTGTGGTTCCCGGTTCCTGGCCCAAAATAATGACCGTCGGAGTCAGTGCGGCTGGAATCGGTGGTTATGCGCAAGCCAATGTGGAAGGTGATATCAGTGTTTCCGGTACTGTAGGAGAATCATACGGAGTATGTGCTGAAAGCTTACATGATCAGGGAGAATCCAGTGTTTATCTTAATGGAAATATGGATGTTACAGGTCAGGACTCGGCGTGTGGCCTGCGTGTTTATGCAGGTGATGGAAGTGCTACCTATGTAACCCCACTTTCTGAAAGCGGTACCATATCTGTCGATTCTTCACGATTTGCGATCGGCGTTTTGTCAGAAACATTTGAAGGTGGATATATAGAGTGCTATACAAACTCGGATGTTGACGTTCGATCCGATAATAACGCTATTGGTGTATATGCATATTCATCAGGTATAGAATCATCCAACCGGGTGGGGATTGGTAACCTGACTGTTGATTCCGGCAAAAGTGAAGGCATCAGTTTATCTGTAGCAAAGGATGATGACAGTTTTGCTCATGTTGAGGTGTATAATGATCTGACGGTTAAAGGAACTGATTCGGTTGGAATCAATATGATCGGTGAAGGCGATTCGGGACAGTATGATGCCATGGCACTTGTTAATATCGGAGGAGACGTGACAAGTGACGGGGTTGGCATAAAAGCGGTTAAAATGGATCAAATGTGTTCGCAGGTATTTATTAAGGGTACGCTTAGTGCCAAAGACGGTCCTGCGATCATTGTTGATGATTCATCGGCGGAAGATCTGGATATTACTGTATGGAAAGTTGAATCTTCAAACAACCCCCTTGTTATGGAAGATGTTGACGGCGCTCGTGTCCGTACAGAGAGAGCAGAGGATTTTGAAAAGTCCATTAATTATCTTCTTTGTATTAAAGAATCACAGGATGACAATATAGACTTCCTGTATGGAACAAACGACAGTATGTATTACTCACTGCGCGAGGGAGAATCGGGATTATATCCAACGGCTACGGAAGGAACCAAAGTAGGCATAAAGCTTGAGATTCCCGACGGGTACAGGCTCGGTGGCGTTTACAGTGATGAGGAAAGAAAAGCTTCACTTCTTGTCGATGATGAAGGCAACTATTACCTGATCGTTCCCAAGGGAGGAGGAGTCTTGGTAAATATGGTCCTCATTCCAATAGAAGAAGATGATGATGACGACAAGAAGAGTGAAATAACTGTAACATCAAATGATAATATTACTGCTCCTTCGGGACCGTTTGTTGTTTCAAACGGAGTGGCCGTGGCATCGATCGCTGCCGGAACTGATACGATCAGTATGACGTCGGCGCAGCTCTTATCATATCTTGCCATGGGAGTGCAGTCGATCATGATCACCACCCCGTCCGGAACATTCAATATACCTTTGGATGCAGAGCTTCTGGCAATCCTTCAAAATGTTTCGCAGATCAGATTTGTTTTGAATGGTAACGTTCTGGAATTATATGTTGACGGACAGACTGCACCTGTAAAGGTTGTTGCATTATAAGAATACAGATTTACGGTTGAACCGAAATAACATAAGGTGGCCGCATATTCAGACATTGAATAAGCGGCTGCTTTTTTTGTCTGCATGTTACGGCGTTGTGATATAATACATGACATGGGTAAGAAATGGGTAGTGGTCGCAAAGGGGGCCGACTTTAACAAAATAGCGCGTGATTTTAACATAAGTCCGTACCTGGCGAGGATCATCAGAAACCGCGGAGCCGTAACGCATGATGAGATCGATATGTTCTTAAACGGCGACCTGTCGAAGATGCACGATCCGGCACTGCTCAAGGACATGGATACCGCTGCATCGATACTGTCAGATGCTATCGAAGCCCAGATCCCCATAAGGATAGTGGGTGATTACGATATTGACGGCGTATGCGCGTCATTCATACTGAAAAAAGGTATTGAAGCGGCAGGCGGCATCGTTGATGTAAAACTTCCGGAAAGGATCAAAGACGGGTACGGTATCAATGAAAACATAATAAGGAGCGCTTACGACGACGGTATCGAGCTTATCATTACGTGCGACAACGGCATTGCGGCATCATCGGAGATCGAGCTTGCGATATCACTTGGCATGAGTGTTATAGTGACCGATCATCATGAGGTCCCGTACGAGGAGACTGACGGTCACAGGAAGTACATAATGCCTTGCGCCGATGCTGTTGTGGACCCGAAGCGTCCCGACTGCGACTATCCGTTTGAGGGCATATGCGGCGCTATGGTAGCTTACAAGCTTATATGCTTCATGTATGAGAACAGCGATATTGGTGAGATTGTAAGCGATAAAGACAAGCTCCTTACAGAGCTTCTGTCCTTTGCGGCATTTGCGACCGTAGGCGATATAATGGAGCTTACGGATGAAAATCGCATCGCTGTAAAGTACGGCCTTAGAATACTCCGCAATACAGATAATACAGGCATGCGTGCCCTTATGGAAGCTACAGGCTTGGCATCCCAAACACTTTCTGCTTATCATATCGGATTTATTCTCGGCCCGTGCGTTAATGCGACGGGAAGACTCGAGACGGCCGATGCCGCGCTGGATCTGTTTTTTACCGAAGACCATGAAACGGCCCTTACAAAGGCACATGAGCTCGTCCGCCTTAATGAGAGCCGCAAAAACATGACGGTTGCCTTTACGAACAAGGCGATCTCGATAGTTAACAACGAACATACGGATGACAGAGTTCTGGTTGTATATATTCCCGGATGTCATGAGAGCCTTGCTGGAATAGTGGCAGGGCGATTGCGGGAGACGTTCTATAAACCTGCGATAGTGCTCACGGATGATGAAAAAGGTGATCTTAAGGGCAGTGGAAGATCGATAGAAAGCTACCCCATGTACGATGAACTGTGTAAGGTCAAAGATCTGTTCACGAAGTTCGGAGGGCACAAAATGGCCGCGGGACTGTCAATGCCGGCAGGATATGCGGATGAGCTTCGAAGAAGGCTTAATGATGAGTGTACGCTGACCCAAGAGGACCTTACGGAAAAGATGATGATCGATATACCTCTTCCGATAGGCTATGTTGACGAAGCGATCATTGAAGAGCTTGACAGACTCGAGCCATACGGCGTGGCTAATCCGAGACCTTTATTTGCCGAAAAGGACGTCAGGCTTCGCAGCTGTTCGCTTGTAGGAAAGACGGGCAACGTTCTTACGATGGTACTTGAGGGGAAAGATTCCAAAGGAAATGCCAAAGTGTACGATGCGGTATATTTCGGTGATACGCATGAGGCGTATGAGAGAATCAGGGACAGGAAGACGATATCCGTATTGTATCAGCCGGGATTCAATGAATATAACGGAAGACGGAGCATCAGGCTGACTGTCAAAGATATGATGTAGTCCTAAAACGGATAAAGACCTCCGGGGGAGGAGGCCTTTACCGTCTTATGAGGGGGAGATAGTGAGTGTTCATCAACTATCTGAGATAATGATATATTATAATTGTGTTTAATCTGTGTTCAAACGGTGAATAATCTGTTGGAAATAAAAATACAGTGAGGATAAAGAAATGAAGAATTTGCTTAAACTGTGTGCCGATTTTGAATATGAGGTACTTTGCGGCAATATGGACGCAAGTTATACCGAGTTTGTTACCGATAACCGTAAGCTTACGGACGGCTGTGTATATGTCTGTATTAAGGGCGCGAATTTTGACGGACATTCGTGCATCGGGCAGGCTATAGAGGCAGGAGCCGCACTTGTTGTGGTTGAAAGACAGCTTGATGAGTTGCCTCCTTTCAAAGATCCTGGAAATACAACAATAATCAGGGTTGATTCCACAAGAGCAGCAATGGCGCATATTGCCTGCGCTCATTACGATTATCCGGCAGATAAGCTTACAACGATCGGTATTACCGGAACAAAAGGCAAGACTACAACAACATATCTTATAAGATCAATACTCGAACAGGCAGGACGCAAGGTCGGTCTTATCGGAACCATAGAGACGATAATAGGAGATGAGCACATTCCGGCAGTCAATACGACACCGGATTCCCCAGTACTTCAGAAGACACTTCGTAAAATCGCGGACAGCGGGTGTGATACTGTTGTAATGGAAGTAAGCAGTCAGGGTCTGATGCTCCACAGGACGCTGGGGATCAACTTCGATATCGGGATATTTACAAACATTGAGCCCGATCATATCGGTCCGAACGAGCATACCGACTTTGACCAGTATCTTGCCTGCAAGTCGATGCTGTTTTCACAGTGTAAAACCGGTATTGTAAATGCCGATGACGAACACGTTGACAAAGTGCTTGAGAATGCCACCTGCTCGGTCATAAAGTACGGATTTGCCAAAGATCTTGATTATTCCGCACAAAATGTCAGATTCGTCGGATCGGGTTCACATCTCGGTATGGAATTTGATGTCAAGGGTCGTGCCGATTATCCGGTCAGGATCAACATGCCCGGAAGATTTTCGGTATATAACGGTTTGTGCGCCGTAGCGGTATGTGACTGCCTCGGAATAGATGCAAAGACGGTACAGGAAGTACTTCCGAAGGGCCATGTTAAGGGCAGGATAGAGCCTGTAAAGGTTAGCAATGATTTTACGATGCTCATAGATTATGCTCATAATGCGATGGCTCTTGAGAGCCTTCTTACAACACTTCGCGAATATAAGCCCGGACGTCTCGTGTGCCTGTTCGGATGCGGAGGAAACCGTGATCGCAACAGGAGGTTCGAGATGGGAGAAGTATCGGGGCGTCTTGCGGATCTTACGGTTATTACGTCCGATAACCCCAGAAACGAAGATCCGTTCGCGATCATCGCGGATATCAAAACGGGTATAGATAAAACGGACGGTAAATATATCGAGATTCCCGACCGTAAGGAGGCGATCCGCTACTGTATCTTAAATGGACAGCCCGGAGACATCATAGTCCTTGCCGGAAAAGGCCACGAGGATTACCAGGAGATAAAAGGCGTCAAACATCCGATGGATGAACGCGTGCTTGTTGCCGAGATACTAAAAGAAGAGAACATCAGACTCTGATTTTTTTCACATTTTTCGCGTATAACGGTTCTGTGACTGCTGATGGGTTAAAAGAGAACGACCTTGCTTTTGGGAAGTTATTTGGTTTATATTATGACTGACGCTATCATGAGATGAAAGGTAGGTACATATTATGTGGTCATTTATTGTAGCACTTATCGTTGGAGCGATCTCCGGATGGCTCGCCGGAAAGATCATGGGTTCTGATCATTCATTGATCGTTAATATCATTCTCGGCCTTGTTGGAGGAGCGCTTGGCGGATGGCTTGGAGGACTCATCGGAATCGGAGCAACAGGCATGATCGGATCCATCCTCATATCAGTTGCGGGTGCATGTCTCCTTATCTGGATCGCAAGGAAGATATTCAAGTAAGGTCTGTGATAAACATGCTTTGGAAGAAGAAGCAAACAACACAGTCTTATGATCCGAAGGCTTTGAAACCCGTCATCAAGTGCAGCATCTGTAACGGAGAGCAGGTGGCGGGTTTTGTGAATCTTAAGACCGGCGCATTTTCAGACGTTAGCCTGATAAGAAATGACGCTGATCTATCAGAATTCAAAGAGCGCTACGGCATCACCGCCGAACTCGAGAAGATATATTGAGTCAAATTGACTCTTGCTCCCCGCACTTATGGTTTCTTGACACGCAGCATTTAATCTGCTATTTTTAGTGGGCATTTGATTTTGTTTTATAGTTTATAAGGTGAACGACATGAGAAAAGATCCGGTAGAATTCAGAACACAGATTGCTAGAAGAAGGAAGAAATTCTTTGCACTTATTTTGGGCGTGGCTCTTGGTGTAATGCCGACGGTTACGGTTATGGCGAAGGATTGGAAAATGGCGCCGGATGTTAATGATGATATCTCGGAAAAAGCTCCTTTTGATGCCAGGTATTTAAAGCCTGTATTGGAGACTGAGACTGTAGAAGCCGATGATACTTTGAATTGGGATTTGTATACCAAAGTCTATGAAGTAGAACAGAACGGTGATCCCAAACTGAATGGAGACGGCAGCAAAGTATATAAAAAAGTGAGTGGAGATCTTGCCGTGGTGTATTATGATACGGAAGGAACGAAACAGGATTTTAATCCGAGTGATGTTTCTCACGATGTCTCTAATAATCAATTGAAAGTCAGAAATATCGGCATTCAGAATCTTGATCACTATAAAGCCAAGGTAGAATATAGGAAATTTGATGTTAATCCAGATGGGCAGGGTGGTGTATCTGGCATTACCGAAAATGATCTTATGGAGGATTCTGATTGGAAATTTGATGCCACACAACACGTTAAAAAGGTTATTGTCAGGCTGTACGCGGTTACAGAATACAACGTAAGATTTGATCCGAACTATCCGAAAGACGTCACGGCTCCTCAAGAAAGGCGGAATCACAAGACAGAGGGGCACAGGCTTACAGAAGCTATAATGAACAAAATCTCCGAAATGTTTATACAGGAGATGGGAAGCGATAAATATGATTTTGCCGGATTCTACACTGAACCTGAAAATGGTAAAGGTGAGAAGATAACGAAAGACTATGAGTTTAATCAAAATGATACTATTGTATATGCTCATTGGGACAGAAGGTATAATGTAACATTCCATTCGAACTATCCTGACAAATCAAAGGAAAAGACCGAATTAAAGACGACCAAGAACGGTAAGATCGAAAGCTTCCCGAAGTTTACATTCGAAGGATATTCGCTTGAAGGATTTTCAAAGACCAAAGATGGTGCGGTAATACCCAAAGATACAGTATTTACGGAAGATACCTCTCTTTATGCAATCTGGAAGAAGGGCGATAAACCTGATGATCCGGATAAGGGTAGCGGTGGTCATGACGATGATGATGACGATGAAGTGGTAAAGAAAGACGACAAGCCGGCGTACTACGATCCGTTTGCTCTTAACGGTCACTACTATGTGAACAATGTGATTGACGGAGGTGCTGTTCTTGCAAGATCCCAGCAGGGTCCCGCAGCTATGGCAGCATTTATGAATGCACTTCCTGCCGGATGGAAAATGGCTTTCCCGTTTGTTATCTCAACCGGTGGCAAGAATGATTACAGCTTAAAGAACGGTACGATAAAGCTTGAAGTACCTTCCGGCAACCAGGGTAAGGGACGCGAGTTCGCGATCATGGCAATTGATAAGAACGGACTGGTTACGGTCATTTATGATACTGATAAGATTGAGAACCATATTACCGTAAGTCCGAATGTCGAAGGCTATGCTTATATGCTGATCTATAAGGATTAAGATTTACGAATCAAAAGCATCGGACATTGTCCGGTGCTTTTTTGATATACGGATTTCATAAGGATTGAAAATGATCAAAAAGATAATAATAATCGCCATTGCAGCGATAATAATGCCGTCAGCCCTCCTGCTGTCGGCACTGATACCCAAAGATGCGATCAAAAGCAATATGCTAAAGTCCGCCGAATATCTAAACAGACATGATATGTTCGGTTGTGTCATAGACGGTGTGGAAGGAAGCCGCATAGATGATTATGCAGATTCCATACTTTTAAATATTGCATATCACCTTGACCGCCAATACCCGTTCAGGAGCGTGGCACTGTCGGCATACTATTTTTCACCCGATCATGAGGAGAATGAGAATCTGCTTACCGGAGTAAGAGACGATCCGGGTATGAACAGGCAGTATCTCAGGTACTGGCACGGCTCTATAGCGTACCTTCGTCCGCTGTTTCTGATAATGTCTCTGCAGGGTATATTCGTGATAAATGCATGCATCCTGATAATATTGTTTGCGATATATGTCGTATTGCTTGTAAGGATGAAGGATTATGCACCTGTGACAGCCATGGTTGTTGCGCTTGTAATGGCAAGGGTGTGGTTCGTTCCGCTTTCGCTTGAGTATACTTGGACGATAATGCTGATGCTCGCATACTCAGTCGCGGTTATCATCCTGTACCGAAAGGGCATGAAGCCGTACTACGGTCTTATGTTTGTACTTGCCGGTATGATGACCGCATTTGTGGATTTTCTTACTGTCGAGACGGTGCCGCTTCTTGTGCCGCTTCTTCTTGTTATCTGGCTTTCGCGGAATGAATATGGGTCGGCCAAAGAGATTTACGGGGTGACTTTTAGATATATTGTGTATTACGGCACAGCCTACGCCCTTATGTGGTCATCCAAATGGCTGTTCACCTCGATCGTAATGCAGGAGAATGCCATGCCTTATGTGCTCGGGCATGTCGAAGAGAGGATTGGCGGAGATTTGGGACTTGGTACGTGGCAGTATATTACGGGAGCCGTTACGCGTAATATCGGATGTCTGTTTCCGTTAGGTTACGGAGCTTTGGGTGTTGTTGCTTTTACCGTGATTTTGATCTATGCCTGTTACAGGGCATATGTATACAGACGGGAGAAGGCAAACAGACAGCTGCTTACAGTTATGACGGTCATCGGACTGATCCCGTATGTCAGGTTTAGTGTATTACACAACCATTCATACCTGCATTGCTTTTTTACTTACAGGGCACAGATCACAACCGTAATGGCAGTCGTGCTGATGATCGCGCTTATTTCCGAAAAGCGAAACACCGCATGATGTCAACTTGATAATACATCAGGTTTCTGATATCATAAATCCACTATACTTATAAAGTTGAGGTGAATATTTCCATATCATGGATCCAGACAGTCGATCTATACTGATAGTTATTTTGCTGTTTATCGCATCCGCATATTGTGCACTGACCGAAACGGCGATCGCGAGCGTATCGCGTAACCGCATCAAGGTCAGAGCGGACAAGGGCGCGCCGGGAGCGAAGAATGTACTGTACGTGCTTGACAATTTTGAAGATGCGATCACAACACTTCTTGTATGTACGAATATTGCCCACCTTGCGGCAGCAGCCATCGTGACAGCGGCAGTTACGAGACGATGGGGCTTATCCGCAGTAACGGCATCAACTTTTATCATGACTCTTGCCATGTTCTTTCTTGGCGAGATGCTCCCCAAAAGTATCGGAAAGAAGTCTAATGAAAGATCCAGCCTTGCCACCGCAGGGCTTCTTGTTGTGCTCATGAAAATATGCAGGCCGGTTACGTACGTCCTGGCCGGTATCGGAAAGCTCACGCTCAAGATTGCCGGAGCAGGTGATGAAGTATCGGTAACCGAGGATGAGATCTACGATATCATAGAGGATATGACGGAAGAGGGCAGTCTTGACGAGGAGCAGAGCGAGCTCATATCATCGGCGCTCTCGTTCGGCGATCTTACAGTCACGAGTATCATGACGCCGCGTGTCGATGTCGAAGGTATCGATGTGAACATGCCCAAAGAGGAAATACTTGCCAATCTTCTTGACCAGAATCACTCAAGACTTATCGTATATGACAAGACCATCGATAATGTTGTCGGAGTGCTTCAGCTTCGCCGTTTCTTAAAATCATACATTTCACGTAAGACGATTCCGAGTATAAGACGCATGACCGATAAAGTGTTCTTCGCGCACCAGAGCATGCCGATAGATGAGCTCTTTGACAACATGACAACGGGCAAGTTCAATATCGCGGTAGTGCTCGACGGTTTTGGCGGAACTCTCGGAATAGTTACGATAGAGGATATTATCGAAGAGATCGTCGGCGAGATATGGGACGAGGATGATGAGATCAAAGAGCCCATCGTCCGGCTGTCTGAAGACACCATACTTGTAAGCTGCGATGAGACGGTTGAGACCGCATTTGACGAATCGGGTTATGAAGAGCGCGACGAGGATGCCGCTGAGAGGTTCAAGAACCTTCTGCTGTGTGATTTTATCTATGAGAAGCTCGGGAGCGTGCCGAAAAAGGGAGATTCGTTCGAATACGCAAATCTTAAGATACGCGTAGAGGAAGTCAATCATAACAGGGTACTTACAGCGAAGATTGTTGCCAAGCCCGAAGAAGAGGAAAAGAGTACAAGGGAAGATGCCATTGAGGCTCATTCCGACGATACAGCCGGATCGGAGGTGCGCTCATGACCGGTATAGTGATCATCGGGATCGGAATAGTGCTGTGTATCATACTGTCCGGCGTGTTCTCTGCGGCTGAGATGGCGATAAGCTCGTGCAACAAGGTCAGAATGGAGAACGAGGCGGAGGACGGTAACAGGAAGGCCGCCAGAGTGCTTCGTCTTAACGAAGAATATGACGATACATTGAGTACGATACTGCTGTCGAACAATCTTGTTAACATCGCGGCATCGTCACTCAGTACGGTTTACATAATATTGCTTACAGGGTCGGATGACCTCAACTGGCTGATCACCGCCATAGTGACGATTCTCGTTATTATAATCGGCGAGACGATACCGAAGATCATAAGCAAGAAGCATGCCAATTCATTCTCGCAGGGACTATCAGGATTCATCCTTGCGCTGTATTACATACTGTGGCCTGTAAATTTCATTGTCGTTAAGATCACGGCATTTCTGACCCTTCCGCTCGGCAAGAAGGAAGATACCGCCAAAGAAGATGAGAAGACCGAAGAACTTCAGGCGATAATCGATACTGCCGAGGATGAGGGCGTAATCGATGCCGACCGCTCGGAGATCGTAACCGCTGCGATTGATTTTTCGGACGTGTCCGCATCCGATGTCATGACGGCACGAGTTGACATCGAAGCCATCGATATCGATGATCCGATCGGGCAGATAATGAAGCAGGTGTCAAAATCACGCAAGAGCCGTTTCCCGGTTTACAAGGACAGTATCGACAACATCATCGGCGTAATGCATCTTAATCCGTTCCTTAAGGCTATGGCCTCGGGCAATTCTCCCGATATTAAGGAGCTTATGAATGAGCCGTGCTTTGTTTACAAAACGGCGAAACTGCCGCATGTTCTTGATGTACTCAAAGATGCGAGACAGCACCTTGCTATTGTTACCGACGAATACAGCGGAACTCTCGGCATCGTTACGATGGAGGATGTCCTTGAGGAGATCGTCGGTGACATATGGGATGACAACGATGAGATCGAGGAAGAAGTTGTGGAGTCCGATACGGGTGAGCTTATCATTGACGGTGACATGCCTATAGGTGATTTTCTTGAGCGTCTGTCTATAGACGAGGACGAGTTCGACTACGAATCCTCGACGGCAGGCGGATGGGCGATCGAGTTCATGGGCGACTTTCCGAAGGAAGGTGACGCCTTCGACTACGGGAATTACCATATCGTCATCACCGAGGCAGGGGAGCGCCGAGTCGGGAAACTTACTGTAACTCCGATTTAAGAATACGCGCCTACGCAGACAGATTTGCATTTGTGACCTTGGAGTGAGTGCTACAACAGATTATGTCATGCGATATGCAGCAAATCCGCGACCGGACGGAGCGGATAGACCGCCACCAGAAGTCATGGATGACGTTTGGCGGTCGGTTGCGGACACAGAGAATATGTATCATGACATTAGCTGTTGTAAGCGAACGAAAACGGAACAAATGTAAAACTGTCTGTGGAGGCGCTTGAAATCTGTGTAAAAATCTGTAATTTATGTATTGTCAAGACTGTAGACATATGGTATATTTTACGAGTTGCAAATAATCACGCGTACGGATGCTTCCCAGGTGCCTGTTTGCTCGCAGGTTGCGAAGCAGAAGATGTATGCGGAAGAACAAAACCAGGAGGTAATTGAATATGAGCGTAATTTCCATGAAACAGTTGCTGGAAGCAGGTGTTCATTTCGGACACCAGACAAGAAGATGGAACCCCAAAATGGCTCCCTACATCTATATGGAGCGTAACGGGATTCATATCATCGATCTTCAGAAGTCCGTAGGAATGGTTGACGATGCTTACAATGCAGTATCGGAGATCGTAGCCAACGGCGGAACTATTCTTTTTGTAGGTACCAAGAAGCAGGCTCAGGATGCGGTTGCGACCGAAGCAGAGCGTTGCGGAATGTTCTACGTCAATGAGAGATGGCTCGGAGGAATGCTTACAAACTTCAAGACCATCCAGTCACGTATCAAGAGACTCAAGGATATCGAAAAGATGAGTCAGGACGGTACGTTTGATGTACTCCCCAAGAAAGAAGTTATAGGTCTTAAGAAAGAATGGGACAAGCTTGAGAAGAACCTTGGCGGTATCAAGGACATGAGAAAGATCCCCGATGCGATCTTTGTTGTTGATCCCAAGAAGGAGCATATATGTGTTAAAGAAGCTCAGTCACTCGGAATCACACTTATCGGTATAGCTGATACAAACTGTGATCCCGAAGAGCTTGATTACGTTATCCCCGGTAATGATGATGCGATCAGAGCCGTTAAGCTCATCGTATCCAAGATGGCTGATGCCGTTATCGAGGCTAACCAGGGTGAGACTACGGAAGAGTCTGCAGAAGGTACTGATGTAGCTGATGCATCACTTGACGAAGCACCCGCAGAGGAAGCTGCTGAAGCATAAGTGTTCATACGTTAGGATTATCTACAGGAGGAAAATATAATGGCAGATATTACCGCAGCAATGGTAAAAGAGTTACGTGAGATGACCGGTGCCGGCATGATGGATTGTAAGAAGGCACTCGGAGAGACAAACGGAGATATGGATGCGGCTGTTGAGTTCCTTAGAAAATCAGGTGCTGCAAAGGCTGAGAAGAAAGCAAGCCGTATTGCGGCAGAAGGAATTTGTCGTGTAGCCATGCTCGAGAATAAAAAGGCAGTTGTTGTAGAAGTTAACTCAGAGACAGACTTCGTTGCCAAGAATGAAGTGTTCCAGGAGTTCGTACAGTCAGTTGCCGATACCGCACTTGCAACAGGTCTTGCAGGCGGTAAGGACGGAGAGGATGTTGAGACTCTTCTTGACAAGGACGGTCTTCGCGATGTTGTTGTAGAGAAGACAGCCAAGATCGGAGAGAAGCTTTCCGTAAGAAGATTTGAGAGAGTTGAAGGTGACTGCGTTGTATCATACCTTCACGGCGGCGGAAGAATCGGTGTTCTTGTTTCAGCTAAGTGCGCAAACGTTACAGATGGCGTTAAGGAAGCTCTTCAGAACATCGCAATGCAGGTTGCTGCTCTTTCACCGAAGTTTATCTCACAGAAAGATGTTGATCAGGATTTCCTTGAGAAGGAAAAAGAGATCATCAGAGCACAGATCGAGAACGATCCCAAGGAAGCTGCCAAGCCCGACAAGGTTAAGGACGGCATGGTAATGGGTCGTATCAATAAAGAGATGAAAGAGTTCTGTCTTCTTGATCAGGTATATGTTAAGGCTGAGGATGGTAAGCAGTCAGTTGCCAAGTATCTTGAGTCAGTAGACAAGGATCTTGTTATCGATAAGTTTATTCGTTTTGAAGTCGGCGAAGGAATGGAAAAGAAGAACGAAGACTTTGCCGCAGAAGTTGCAGCTCAGATGAATGCCTGACAGGCGCCCCTGAAAAAACGGAGGAAATAATATGGCTGAGAGAAGAGTCGGAACTGTATCAAGAGGAATTCGCTGTCCCATCATCCGTGAAGGAGATGATCTGTCACAGATCGTAACGGACAGTGTCATTGAAGCGGCCCAGATCGAAGGCTTTGAACTCCGCGACAGGGATGTTATCTCTATGACGGAGTCGATCGTTGCAAGAAGTCAGGGTAACTATTGTACCGTTGATGATATCGCCGATGATGTCAAGAGCAAGCTTGGAGGAGATACGGTCGGGGTGATCTTCCCGATCCTTTCAAGAAACCGTTTTGCGATCTGCCTTAAAGGTATCGCAATGGGATGTAAGAAGATAGTCCTTATGCTCTCATATCCTTCGGATGAAGTCGGTAATGAGCTTGTAAGCCTTGACAGAGTTGACGAGGCAGGCATCAATCCGTACAGCGATGTGCTTACACTTGAAAAGTACCGTAGCCTGTTAGGATATACAAAGCATGAATTCACAGGCGTTGATTATGTTGAGTATTACAGCGATATAATCAAAGAGGAAGGCTGTGACGTTGAGATCATATTTGCGAATCAGGCAAAGGCGATTCTCGATTATACAAAGAATGTCATCAACTGTGACATCCATACAAGAGCAAGGACCAAGAGAATCCTTAAGGCCGCAGGTGCCGAGAAAGTATTCGGACTTGATGAGATCATGAACGCTCCGGTAGGCGATAGCGGATATAACGAGAAATACGGACTTCTCGGATCGAACAAGGCAACCGAAGGACAGGTAAAACTGTTTCCTAGAGACTGTCAGGATCTTGTTGAGAACGTTCAGAAGATCATTCTCGAGCGTACAGGCAAGCATGTGGAAGTCATGGTATACGGAGACGGTGCATTTAAGGATCCCAAAGGAAAAATATGGGAGCTTGCCGATCCGGTAGTATCACCTGCGTTTACGAAAGGTCTTATCGGAACACCGAACGAAGTCAAGATCAAATACCTTGCGGATAATGATTTTGCGCAGCTGTCGGGACAGGCACTCAAGGATGCCATTTCAAAGAGCATCAAGGAAAAGGATGCCAATCTTGTCGGCAAGATGGTAAGCGAAGGTACAACACCGAGACAGCTTACGGACCTTATCGGTTCGCTGTGTGACCTTACATCAGGTTCGGGTGACAAGGGTACCCCTGTTGTACTTGTACAGGGTTATTTCGATAACTACACGAACTGAAAATCACTTCACAACAATCCGGCATTATGATATCATATCTCTTGTTGAGGGGATGATTCGGAAGATATCTGACATGCCAGACGGAAATAAAAGAAAGAAAACGGTGATGATAATTGTTGCGGCACTTTTGCTCGTAGCAGCTGTCGTCACCTTTTTATATTTCAGATCGAAGATAACAGCGACCACAATGAGGATACTGCGTATCGAAGGCGTGGTCACGCTTGAAGAAGGCGGTAGGGAGAAGACCGTACGTGAGAACATTCGCCTAAACAGCGGTAATGCGCTTTCAACGGCTCTTAAGAGTCTCGTATCGATCGGTCTTGATGATACGAAAGTCGTAACACTTGATGAAAGGAGCCGTGCCATATTTGAACAGTCGGGCAGAAAGCTTGAGCTTAATCTTACCGACGGAAGCCTTTTCTTTGAAGTAAGCAAACCACTTGAGGATGAAGAAAGCTTTGATATCTCAACGAGTACCATGGTCGTCGGTATCAGGGGCACATCGGGCTGGGTATCTGTAGAAGGCGATAACGAGAGCCTCATTGTAACGAGCGGTCATGTGCATGTTATCGGAATCAACCCCGTTACGGGTGAGACGAAGGAAACGGATGTAAAGGCCGGGCAGAAGATAAGCACGTATCTGTATAACGACAGGAAAGTGGACAGTATCATGTTCGAGCTTGAGCAGGTAACGGAAAGAGACCTGCCCGAGGCGCTTCTTGAACGTCTTCGCGAAAACCGTACGCTTCTTGATGAGGTCTGTGATGAAACAGACTGGGACAAGCCGTGGATACTCGGGATCTCCGACGATGAGTCATCCGATGAATCACCGGAAGATGAGCCGGTCATGGAGAACAATACTCCCGTGACCGATAAGGAAACGGAGAATGAACAAAAGCCTGAAGATAAAGCTGTAACGGATACGCAGGCAGAAGTCCCTGCAGAACAGAACAAACAGCAGCCGGAGCGAGATAATACGGATGGTATTTCGGAGGATCAGATCGCAGAGCTTCTTGCAATGATAACACCTGTCGCGGAGTCCGGAGATAAAGAAGAGCTTGCACCATCTGTTACAGCAACACTTGTACCTACAGAAACGATCACACCGACGGCGACGGCAGTACCGACAGCCACGACTATACCGACAGCCACGACTGTACCGACGGCCACGGTTGTGCCCACGGCAACAGTTGTACCTACGGCAACACCGACAGCGACACCGGTACCTAATAAATACTCGGGAAGTACGGTTCCCGACAACCAGAATTATACGTTTACCAACAATCCGAATCCGGGTAACCTTTACACTATTCAGGCGAATCTGAATAATATTGCCCAGGCGGACCTGGTATTTGATGATACCCCCGCGTGCCGTGGATTAGGTATAACAGGTGGATCAGACGTTAGTATAAGACTGCCCTATACATTTAAGGATGATTCCATTAGTGGAATTGATATAACGATTCCTGATCACAATTATTTATCCATCAGTTGTATGAATAGTTACAATTCGACTTTAACTGTAATATGGAATGTAGGCAGTAATACAGATATGCTTGTTAAAAGTAATAATACAGGCATGATCGGATATTCGTACGGAGATACTGGAAAATGGTGGAATAATTATACAATAGACGGCTATACGGATAGTAATGGTACAAAATATAATGTACTAAGCAATTCGTCCACGGAACCTACAACCTATATCAGAGCCACTGACGGATACGTTACGACCACAAAGCCTTAGCGTTTGGCCTGCCCGTTGCTTTAAATGTATCCAAGGGATTTGAGCTTTTCGTAAACGGCATCGGCGATGGCATCGTAAGATTCCTGTGACAGATGTGTCATATCTTCCGAATACCCGTATTTGTTTATGATGTCCATGACATCCATGTAGTGCTCACCGTAGTGCGCCTTAAGATCGTTGTTGATCGGAATGTACAGATCTTTAATGCCCGCACGTGATGTCGTACCTATAATGATATAGTTATTGATGCGTCCGTCATAAGCATCAAGAAAAGAATCGATCTCATTTATTACCGGAGCAGTATTTGAATTAGCCACATCGCCTGCAACCCAGTCATTTGAACCGAGCCAGAATATGTATGTCTTATTCGGATCGGCTTCCTGATTGTAATGATCCTCGTCTGAATATGCCCACAGAACTTCGTGAGTAGTGCGGCCATAAAGACCTATTCCCGTTACGGGAACGCTGACAAGTGATTTTAACCGCTCATACGGAGCATTTGGAAGATTGTCGTTATCATCCCCCAGCGAACCCTGTGTAAGCGAATCTCCGAGCCATACGATAGGATTTGCGGAGCGTTGAGACTTATCCTTTGCCTTAGGAGACTCATCCTGTGCGGAGGTAGTCGGTTTTTCAGCCGACGGAGTCGCCTCCGCCACATCAGGAGTCGAATCCTGCGTTTCATTGGATGGCTCCTGAACTTTAACTTCGGTGACTGCAGCATTGTCAGGTTTTTCATCATTTTGCGGAGCTTTTGCCTTATTGCCGCATCCTGTAACAAGGCTCAATGCGCTTATTATAACTATCGATACGATAACACGATTCATATATTTCATGATCTTTCATTCCTCCGGTCCGATCCGGTATTAACCGTTTACGGTACAGACAGATTATATGTCATTTGGCGCAGCTATTGCAAACATTAGCCCTGATTTGCGCGAGTCACTTCAGTGTGATATCATATTAAAGATATGTTTGAAGAGAATATTAACGACCTGCCGGTATTTCCGGTACGGCTGTACGTGGCTTCTGTTCCGGCCGATGATTCATTTTTTAACATATGGTATGACAGAATGCCAAAGGCGCGAAGAGACAAAGCCGACAGGATCAGGACCGTGCCTGACAGGCGAAGGTGCATTACGGCATATGCGCTTTTTGTAAGGGCACTTATGGATCTTGCCGCGGAGTTTGGATTAAAACAGCTTCAAAGCCTGCCTGACGATCCTCTTCTGATCGTGGATGGCTCAGGCGGCAAACCTTATCTTGCTGATATTCCCGTATGCTTTAACATATCACATTCAAATGACAGGGTAGCGGTCGCGCTGTCGTGTAAGGAAGTCGGGTGCGATGTGGAATGCAAGAGTGCATCGGCCATTAAGATCGCAAAGCGGTTTTTCTCGAAACCGGAGTACGAATATTTGAGCAGCATGGAAGATGAGGAAGAGCGGGACAGGCAGTTTACGAAGCTGTGGACGCTCAAGGAAAGTGTCGTGAAGTGTTGCGGCGAAGGAATAAGCCATCCGTTTAGTGATTTTTCGGTCACGGACAAGAGAGGAAGAAGAGCCGGTACGGTAAGGCTGCCCGGCAGGGAAGATGAATTCCATTTAAGAGAATACGCCGATGAGAACGGCTATTGCTACAGTGTCTGCAGCATATATGGAGAAACAGAGGATAAGATCAGACGCATAGAGTTTGGTGAGGAGTAACAAAATGGGTGAGAACATGAACAAGAGGACGGATGATTCACAGTACTTTGCAAATCGTCCGGTCTCAATGAATGAAGGCAATAACCTTCTTCAGATCGAAGAGCATATGTACATTCTTGATGACGTTGAAAAGCCCAACGTCTTCAGAAATATGTTTCCGTATGAGGAGATACCGAAGATACCGTTTAACGACAGAACGGTTCCTCATAACATGCCAAAGGAAATATGGATAACGGATACGACTTTCCGTGACGGACAGCAGTCTCGGGCACCATACAGCACTGAGCAGATAGTGAAGATATATGATTACCTGCACAAGCTCGGCGGCCCGAACGGTATGATAAGGGCGAGCGAATTTTTCCTTTATTCGAAGAAGGATCGTGATGCGGTATTAAAATGCATGGAGCGCGGCTACAAGTTCCCCGAGGTAACAAGCTGGATAAGAGCGAGCAAGGAAGACTTTAAGCTTGTCAAAGAGCTCGGAATGCCTGAGACAGGTATACTCGTAAGCTGCAGTGACTATCATATTTTCTTAAAGCTTAAGATGACAAGACGTCAGGCAATGGATCATTACTTAAGCGTTGTAAGGGACTGCCTTGAAGAAGGCATTTCAGTAAGATGCCATCTTGAGGATATAACGCGTGCCGACATATACGGTTATGTAGTGCCGTTCTGTTTAGAGCTTATGAAGCTCATGGATGAATACAAGATTCCGATCAAGGTAAGGGCCTGCGATACGATGGGATACGGTGTCAATTATCCCGGTGCCGTTATACCGAGAAGTGTTCAAGGTATAATTTATGCGATACATACTCACGCGGGTGTTCCGTGTGAGCTTATCGAGTGGCACGGGCACAATGATTTTTACAAGGCTGTTTCAAACTCAACGACCGCATGGCTGTACGGCTGCTGCGGTGTCAACACTTCGCTTTTCGGAATAGGTGAGAGAACGGGTAATACACCTCTTGAAGCGATGGTATTTGAATATGCACAGCTTCGCGGAACGCTAAACGGTATGGATACGACCGTTATTACCGAGCTTGCCGAGTACTACGAGAAAGAAATCGGATACGAGATTCCTCCGCGCACACCGTTTGTCGGGAAGAATTTCAACGTTACACGTGCGGGCATACATGCGGACGGTCTTCTTAAGAACGAGGAGATCTATAATATTTTCGATACGGAGAAATTTCTCAACCGTCCGGTACTTTGTGCCGTGTCAAACACATCGGGACTTGCAGGCATCGCACACTGGATCAATACATATTACAAGCTTCGTGATGATAAACAGTACTCGAAGAACGACGATCTTATCGTCGAACTCAAGAAGTGGGTAGACGAGCAGTATGATGAGGGCCGTGTAACGGTGCTGACCGACGGAGAGCTTGTTGAACAGATAAGCATAACGTGCGACAGGCTCGGGATCCCGAAACCTTGACAAACCGAACGGTTTTCGCAGTTGATGCGAAAGCCGTTTTTTTATGAATAAATATATTTCAAATATGTGTTGACAAATGATCCAAGAGGGGTATAATACAATTAAACATATGAATAGATGTTCATATGTAGAATTAAAATCACAGTTGATCTAAAGCAAAGGAGATATTATCATGGCTAAAACATACGGAATCGAAGTTGACTGCGCAAACTGCGCGAACAAGATGGAGATCGCGGCTAAAGAGACCGAAGGCGTTAAGGACTGCACGGTTAACTTTATGGCTCTTAAGATGAATGTCGTATTTGACGAGGGAGTCGATGAGCTTACCGTCATGAAGGAAGTTAGGAAGAACTGCAAGAGAGTCGAAGACGACTGCGAAGTATACATCTGATGCTGAAGTACAATATGGCATTACCGTGAATGCGTATGAGATACGGTTGGGAGAATTTATGACCAGGAAACAGAAAAAAGTACTGATAAGAATAATAGTTACGGCAGTGCTTCTTGTCGCGCTTGCACTTTGCGAACCGCTAATTGAGGCGCTCGAGCCCGAATACCAGGCGGTTCCGATTGCAAAGATAATCTCGTTCATATTGTATCTTATTCCATATTTTGTGATCGGATACGATATTTTGAAGAAAGCTGTAAGAGGCATCATAAAGGGTCAGGTGTGCGACGAGAACTTCCTTATGGCTGTTGCCACGGTCGGCGCGATGGCGCTCGGTGAATACCGTGAGGGCGTAGCTGTTATGTTGTTCTACCAGATAGGCGAGCTGTTCCAGAGTTATGCCGTAGGCAAGAGCCGCAGGAACATAGCCGCCCTTATGGATATAAGACCCGACTGTGCCAGCCTTCTTACGGATGAGAGCACTCATACGATCGAAAAGGTCAGCCCCGATGAGGTCAGTGTCGGAAGCATCATAGTCGTCGCTCCCGGCGAGAAGGTACCTATTGACGGTGTTGTTGTAAGCGGTGAGTCAACCGTTGATACGAGTGCACTTACGGGCGAGTCGGTACCAAGATCAATCCGCTCCGGTGATGAGATAATAAGCGGCAGCATTAACCTCTCCGGCGTCATCAATGTAAAGACAACCAAAGAGTTCGGCGAATCGACCGTATCGAAGATACTCGAACTTGTTGAGAATGCGAGCTCGCAAAAATCACGTTCCGAAAACTTCATCTCGAGATTTGCACGATACTATACGCCTACGGTGTGCATACTCGCGCTTGCGATAGCGCTTATTCCGCCGGTTGTAAATCTGATTCTCGGAAATGAAGCTAATTTTGCGGGATTTATTTACAGGGCACTGACGTTTCTTGTAATAAGCTGTCCATGCGCGCTTGTTATCAGCATACCGCTCGGCTTTTTTGCCGGGATAGGCGGAGCGTCCAGGGCCGGAGTGCTCGTCAAAGGTTCCAACTACCTCGAAGCATTGTCGAAGGTGGATACCGTGATCTTCGATAAGACGGGTACGCTTACAAAGGGAACGTTTGAGGTAGTATCGATCCACAGACAGAAGATGAGTGATACGGAGCTACTCAAGATTGCCGCGTATGCGGAAGAATACAGCACCCATCCTATCAGCAGGTCGATCGTTGCCGCGTACGGGATGGAGATAGACAGAAGCTTTATTGAAGATGTCAGGGAGATATCCGGGCGCGGAGTCGAAGCTGTCGTATTTGGCAGAAAAGTCATTGCCGGTAACGATAAGCTCATGAATGAAAACGGCATCACGCCTTCTTCATGCCATGACGGCGGAACCATCGTACACATTGCGGTAGACGGGGAATACGCGGGCCATATTCACATTTCGGATGTGATCAAGGAGAATTCGAAGAGTGCGATAGATGGTTTACATAGTCTTGGAATCCGAAGAACGATAATGCTCACCGGCGATGCCGAGGAGGTGGCGAAGAAGGTTGCCGATGCGTTGTCAATAAGCGATCACCGCTCACAGCTCCTTCCTCAGGACAAGGTCGGTGAAGTTGAAAAGATACTCGAAGAAAAAGACAGAGGATGCGTTGCGTTCGTCGGTGACGGCATCAATGATGCACCGGTACTGACCCGTGCGGATATCGGCATCGCGATGGGCGCACTTGGAAGCGATGCCGCGATAGAAGCGGCCGACATAGTTCTTATGGATGACGATCCGCTCGGCATAGTACGTGCCATCAGAATCGGCAGAAAGTGCATGCGGATCGTATACGAGAACATATGGTTCGCGATCGGTGTCAAGGTTCTGTGTCTGATTCTTTCCGCCTTCGGAATAGCCAATATGTGGCTTGCGATTTTTGCCGATGTCGGCGTCATGGTTCTTGCGGTTCTGAACGCGATCCGCACACTTCGTTGTCGATAGTATTTGCTTATAAGATTTACAAAGTATATAATCAGTTAGGCACACATTACGGAGAATGACCATGGACGCTACCGGAATATGGAACGACCTCGCCGATCTGTTCAAAGTGTTCGGCGACAGTTCGCGAATCAGAATATTATACAAGCTTCTCGAGGACGAATATTGTGTCCAGGATCTTGCGGACGGGCTTGACATGACACAGTCAGCCGTGTCCCATCAGCTCAAGATCCTCAAGATGAGCAAGCTCGTTGCCGGGCGCCGTGAGGGCAAGCAGATTTATTACAGTCTTGCCGACGACCATGTGAGCACAATACTCGCAATGGGCAAGGAGCATCTTGAGGAAGAATGATAAAAGTATTCTTATGCGAGGACGAATTCGTCGTTCGGGAAGGAATCAAAAACAACATAGACTGGGCCGGAAACGGCTATGAATTTATAGGGGAAGCTTCCGACGGTGAGCTTGCCCTTCCTTTGATCAGAAAGCTTGAACCGGATATAATCATAACGGATATCAGGATGCCGTTTATGGACGGTCTGGAGCTTTCGAGAATAGTTAAAAAAGAGCTCCCGTTTGCGGAGATCGTAATCCTGTCGGGATACGAGGAATTCGACTATGCGAAGCAGGCAATCTCTATCGGTGTGGCGCAGTACCTTTTAAAGCCGATATCGGGGGATGACCTGTTGTCGGAACTTGACAGCCTTCGCGACAAGATAATCAAAGGAAAAGAAGAGGCTGCGCTTAAGGAACAGTTCAAAAAAGAAATGGAAGAGAACGACCGCCGTGAGAAGAGTGATCTGTTCCACGCTCTCGTATCGGGAACATGTTCGGTAACGGAGCTTCTTAAAATGGCGGAGAAGCTTGATGTCGATCTGTCGGCGATGTGGTACAACATCGTTCTGTTATTTTTAAAGTCCGAACATCATGAGATAGAAGAGTATTCGAAAAGTTCCGTAACCATAGAAGAAAATATCAATGAAATAGTTGATGAGATGGGCTGCATAAGCTTTGACCGCGACCTTGAAGGAAAAGCGATTCTTATAATGGGTGACTCCGAAGAAGAGCTTTCCAAGAGGCAGACTGATCTTATTGCAAGATTCGAGGATGTATTCAAAGACTACAGTCATGTCAGATTCTGCGGCGGTATCGGAAAGTGCGTCAACCGGCTGTCCCGGCTCAACGAGTCGTATGAGGATGCGGGATGCGCTCTTGCGAACAGATTCTTTGTATCCGAAAGCGGATTCTTCACCGCTGACCGTCATCCGAACAACGAGGCCATTGGCGAAGACAAATTCGATATGAGCAGTATCGATGCCAAGAGAATAGACAAGAGCAATGTCCAGAAGTTCCTTAAGCTCGGTAACGTTGATGAGATACCGTTCTATGTCGGTGAGTTCGTAAAGAGCATCGGTGAAGATGCATTCAATTCTTATATATTCAGACAGTATATCGCGATGGATGTATTCTTTGCGGTATCGGGATTTCTTGAAGAGCTTACCGGAGCCAAAGGCGGCAGCTCGGTCGAAGAAGTATCAAGAGAGTCTCTTGAGAGCGTAAAGAGCGTTACCGAATACATTACGGGCATCGTTTCAACGGCGATACGGCGCAGGGATTCGATCGCAACAAACAGGTATAAGGATATCGTCGATGAAGCTGTCAAGTATATCGATGATAATTATGCTGATGAGGAATTGTCCCTCAACCAGCTTGCAAGTCATGTCAATGTGTCGCCCAATCACTTAAGTACGATCTTCTCATCGCAGACCGGACAGACATTTATCAAATACCTTACCGAGTATCGTATGAACAAGGCCAAGGAACTGCTTAAATGTACGAGTATGAGATCGAGCGAGATAAGTGAGGCCATAGGTTACAAGGATCCGCATTATTTCTCATATATGTTCAAGAAGACTGTCGGAATGACTCCGACCAATTATCGCGGAGGCAGGGATACTGAAGAGGAGGAAGGGTGAAAAAGATCCGGGAATACTTTCGTAATACATCCCTTTCAACCAAGATACGTATATCGTATCTTCTTCTTGTCGTTCCGCTCGTACTGCTGCTCATAGTGTGCTTCTACATGATGCAGCGTTCATCGCAAAAATACAGCGAGATGATTTCTTCGGCAGCTCTTGCCGGTGATTTTTCCCTAGATTTCAAAAAAGATTTCGACTATGAGACGTATCTTCTGATCGTAGGTAACAAGTCCGTTCAGGAGTCCCAGCTCGACGCTTTTATTGATGACGCCGAAAAGGTCGTAAGCGGCCTTATTGAGATAACAACGAACGAGGACAATCTCGCGAGGCTCAAAGCTGTTAACAAATACCTTTCAAACCTTCGTAAATACAAGAGCAGGATTGAGACAAACCTTGCGGTATCGGCCGAGTACGAAGAGAACATGGAAATATGGGAGAATGACGTACAGATCGTTACGGCTCTTATTAAAGAAGAAATATTCCAGTACATGTTCTATGAGATAAGGGATATGCAGGCCGAAAAAGCTGAAATGGATGCGTTCTACCAGAGTGCCATGACCGGAAGCCTGTTGTCCTTCGGTATTCTGACACTAATGGTTGCGGCATTCTCGATTTTTTTGCCCAAGAGCTTTACGCGTCCCATCACGGATCTTATCGGGGTTACCGATATGGTCGCAAAAGGAGATTTGTCCGCAAGAAGCACAAATGATTCCAATGACGAGGTCGGCATACTTGCGCATTCGATGAATCAGATGATCGAGAAGATTAACGAGCTGCTCTCGCAGATTACGAAAGAGCAAATCAGGATCAGGGAAGCGGAGCTTGAGCTTTTGCAGTCGCAGATCAACCCGCACTTTTTGTACAACACGCTTGATACGATCATCTGGCTTGCCGAAGGCGGCGATGAAAAGCGCGTTGTGGGCATGGTAAAGAGCCTCTCGGCATTTTTCAGAACATCGCTTTCAAGAGGGCGCGATATTATACCGATCCGCGAGGAGCTTCTTCATGCAAAGAGCTATCTTGAAATACAGCAGTTCAGATATCAGGATATTCTTGAATATGAGATCGATGTTCCGGATGAGTTCGAGGATTGTACGATACCGAAGATAACGATACAGCCTCTTATTGAAAATGCTCTGTATCACGGCATTAAGAATAAGAGAGGAGGAGGTAAAATCATCATTTCAGCAAATCGCAGCGGAGATGATTTTGTCATAAGCGTAAGTGATAACGGTATAGGCATGACACCCGAAAGGCTTAGTGAGGTAATATCCGGTCTGTCGAGCATAAGCAGTGCCGACAACACCATCTACGGACTGTATAACGTAAACGAGAGGATTAAGCTCAAATTCGGCGATAAATACGGTATTACGCTACATAGTGTGTACAATGAGGGGACTACGTGCAATATATTGTTACCGTTTGCAACGTAAAAAAATCAACCCCGTAAATAAAAAATCCAACCGCCGGGATTTTATCCCTTAAAATTTTCAACCATGGACGTAGTTATGTTCATGGTTTTTTATTTTCAAAATTATTAATATTGATTCGTCGGGTGCGGGGATAGGCTCCGTATCCGGAAAAAAATTCCAGGGAGGAAAAAAGATGAAGAAGAAAGTTTTAGCAGCTATCATGGCATCAGCAATGATCGCACTCACAGCTTGTGGCGGCGCAGCAGCTCCTGCACCCGCAGCTGAGGCAGCACCTGCTGCAACAGAGGAAGCAGCACCTGCAGAAGAAGCAGCACCCGCTGAGGAAGCAGCACCTGCAGAAGAGGCAGCTCCGGCTGAAGCTTCAGGCGACCTTATCAAGGTTGGTTTCGCTCAGGTTGGACATGAGTCTGACTGGCGTACAGCTTCAACAAAGTCTTGTCAGGACGTTTTCTCAGCAGAGAACGGATATGACTTAAGCTTCGTTGACTGTGACAATGATGAAGCAGCTCAGAAGGAAGCAGTTCGTTCCTTCATCGAGCAGGGTGTTGATTACATCATCATCGACCCTATCATCGCAACAGGTTGGGACACAGTTCTTACAGAGTGTGAAGACGCTGGTATTCCTGTAATCGTTATCGACAGAACTATCGACGACTCTGACAAGTACGTTTCATGGGTTGGTTCTGACTTCCTTACAGAAGGTAAGGCAGCTGCAGAATGGCTCAAGGCTTACGCTGAGAAGCAGGGTATCAAGGAAGTTAACGCTCTTATCATCCAGGGTACAATCGGTTCTTCAGCTCAGATCGGTCGTACAGACGGATTTAACGAAGTTGCTAAGAGAGAAGGCTGGACAGTTCTTGATCAGCAGACCGGTGACTTCACAGAAGCAGGCGGACAGGAAGTTATGGAATCTTACTGCAAATCTTACGCTGGCAAGTTCAACGTAGTTGTATGTGAGAACGATAACGAAGCATTCGGTGCTATGACAGCTATGGACAACGCTGGTGTTACATATGGTCCTGGCAACGATGTAATCCTTATCTCTTACGATGCATGTACAGCAGGTCTTGAAGATGTTAAGGCCGGCAAGATCACAGCAGACTTCGAGTGTAACCCTCTTGCAGCTCCTACAGTTGAAGGCGTTATCAAAGATCTCGTAGCAGGCAAGACTCCTGAGAAGCAGATCCTTGTTCCCGATAACTGGTATGCTCTTAAGGATCAGATCGTTGACTTCTCAGTTGACGGCAACGCTCAGAAGATGATCGAAGTTACTGACGACGTTATCGCAGCTCAGTACTAAGATTAACAGGTTGTTTACAGCCTAAAAGGGTATAGACACTAGAATATCCTCGGGAGCTCCCGCAATTTCCGGGAGCTCCCTTTCTAATGAACGGATATCGCGTTCAATTCATATTCAGAAAGGAGAAGGTACATGGAAGAGAATGTTGTGCTGACCGCACGGGGCATATCGATGACATTTCCCGGCGTCAAGGCTCTTGACAATGTTGATTTTACATTGCGCAAGGGTGAGATCCATGCACTGATGGGAGAAAACGGAGCCGGTAAGTCCACACTCATCAAGTGTCTGACCGGTATCAACGATTTCGAAGCCGGTGAGATACATATCGAAGGTGTAGACGGACCCGTAAGGAACCGTTCTACGGCGGATGCCCAGAGTATTGGTATTTCGACCGTTTATCAGGAGGTCAATCTCTGCCCGAATCTTTCCGTTGCGGAGAATCTTTTCATCGGACGTGAGCCCCTGACCAAGCTTCATACCATCGACAGAAAGTCATACAACAAGCGTTCCAAGATGATAATGGATGATCTTGGCATTTCGGTCGATGTTACACAGAATCTTGAAAATTATTCCCTTGCCATTCAGCAGATGGTTGCCATAGCAAGGGCTGTAGATATGGATTGTAAGGTATTGATACTTGACGAGCCCACATCATCACTTGACGATGAAGAAGTTGAGAAGCTCTTTACTCTTATGAGAAAGCTTCGTGACAAAGGTGTAGGTATCATTTTCGTAACTCATTTCCTTGAGCAGGTATACGCTGTATGCGACAGAATCACGGTTCTTCGAAACGGTTCATTCGTCGGTGAGTATCCTATAGCCGAGCTTCCAAGAGTAAAGCTTGTTGCGGCTATGATGGGTAAGGATCTTGATGATCTTGCCGAGATCAAGAAAGAGCAGAAGGATTATTCCAAAGAGCCGATGGAGATTGATGCAAAGGGTCTGTCTCATGCCGGTACTATCAAGCCTTTCGACCTCAACATACACAAGGGTGAGGTTGTAGGTATCGGGGGACTGCTCGGATCCGGGAGATCGGAACTTGCAAGATGTATTTACGGAGCAGATAAGGCTCAGACCGGAACACTTGCCGTTGACGGCAAGCCCGTTAAGATCAATCAGCCTATAGATGCCATGAACAAAGGTATGGGAATGCTTCCCGATGACCGTAAAGCGGAGGGTATCATAGCCGATCTTACGGTTCGCGAGAATATCATCCTCGCACTTCAGGCAAAGAGAGGTATGTTCAAGCAGCTCTCAAGAGCCCAGCAGGAAGAGATCGCAGACAGATATATCGATCTTGTTCAGATCAAGACATCGAGCAAAGAGACGCTTGTCAAGCAGCTTTCGGGCGGTAACCAGCAGAAAGTTATTCTTGCACGCTGGCTTGCAACGGATCCCGATTTCCTCATTCTTGACGAGCCGACACGTGGTATCGACGTAGGTACCAAGTCAGAGATTCAGAAGCTCATTGTCAAGCTTGCAGGTGAAGGAAAGAGCGTACTGTTCATCTCATCGGAGATTGAAGAGATGCTTCGTACCTGTAACAGAATGGTAATTATGCGTGACGGACAAAAAGTCGGAGAGATCGATCAGGATCTGTCACAGGAAAATGTAATGAAAGCCATAGCAGGAGGTGAGTCATAATGAAAACATGGAATAAGATCAAATCATGGCCTCTGCTCCTGCCGGTTATCGCACTGATACTTGTCATGGCAGTTAATATCATACACGATGCCGCAACGGGCGTTAATCCGTTGTCGTTCTTCTCGATCTCACTTAGGAACACAACGACAAACGGAACTATCCTGTACGGACGTGTTATCGATATCATCAACAGAGGTTCTGAAATAGCTATTCTTGCCATCGGAATGACACTCGTTGTTTCGGCATCGGCAGGAACGGATATTTCCGTAGGATCGGTAATGAGTCTGTGCGCAAGCTTTATGTGTATGACACTTGCCGGATATGGTGTATCATCAACAACAACACTTGCCAAGCCTCTTGGCATCGGCCTCCTTGCAGCGATCGTAATGGGAGTTGTGTGCGGAGCCTTTAACGGGACGCTGGTGGCGCATTTGTCAATTCAGCCGATGGTTGCAACGCTGATCCTGTATTCGGCGGCAAGAGCAATAGGACTTCTTGTATGTAACGACCTTATCGTTTATGTCAGGAACCCATCCTTTGCATTTATCGGCGCATTCCTGGGACCTGTTCCCACACCGATAGTTATCACTATCATATGTATCATCGCGGTTTCGATTGTACTTAAGAAGACCGCACTCGGAATGTACATCCAGTCGGTTGGTATCAATGCCAAGGCCAGCCGTATCGCAGGTCTTAACTCCAAGCTGCTTATATTCCTTGCATATACACTTTGCGGTGTGTTTGCAGCAATAGCCGGAATAGTTGCTTCATCAAGAATTACTTCAGCCGATTCAAACAACATCGGTCTGTATCTTGAAATGGATGCGATCCTTTCGGTAGCACTCGGCGGCAACAGCCTCGGCGGAGGTAAGTTCAATCTTGCGGGATCAATAATAGGTGCTTATACGATACAGGCTATCACCACAACGCTTTACGCGCTCGGTGTATCTTCGATCCAGGCACCTGTTTACAAGGCTGTCATAGTCATACTCATAGTCGTTATTGAAGCACCTCCGTTCAAGGCGTTCATCAGAAGACGCAGTGCGGCACGTGCTGCAGCAAAGGGGGTGAGGGCATGAATAAGACAAAAAAGAGCTTTAACAGTAACACCCTGCTGCTTGTTATAACAATAGCGCTGTTCTGTGTCCTTTACGCAGGCGGATGTATCGCATACGGTTCCAAGGGATTCACGCACTTCCAAACATTCCTTAACATACTGATCACGAATGCCGGACTTATTTGCGTAGCGTGCGGAATGACTTGCGTAATGCTCACCGGAGGTATTGATATTTCGGTCGGCGCTCTTATCGCAATGGACTGTATGATGCTTGCGGTTGGAATGGAAAAAGGCATCGGCGCCATCCCCATGGTACTCATAGTACTCATTGTCGGTGTTGTGTTCGGTGTTTTCCAGGGATTCCTCGTAGGTTACCTTGAGATCCAGCCGTTCATCGTATCGATGGCGGGAATGTTCTTCTGCCGTGGTATGACAGCAGTTATCTGTACCGATCAGGTTTCGATAACAGAGAAGATTAACGCTACATTCTACAAATGGGCGAACACAAAAGTTACGATTCCTTTCGGCGGCTACTTGAACAACAAGGGTAAGTACATGGCACCTTATGTAAGACCCGGTGTTATAGTTGCACTTCTCGTACTTGTGATCATATTCATAATGCTCAGATATACGAAGTTCGGACGTTCACTTTATGCAGTGGGCGGAAGCGCACAGTCTGCAGCAATGATGGGTCTTAACGTTAAGCGCATCAAGATGGGAGCATACATGCTTTCGTCAATACTGTGCTCGATAGGCGGTGTTTGCTACTGCCTTAATACGATGGCAGGATCGGTTACTCAGGCACTCGGTCTTGAGATGGATGCGATCTCCTCGGCGGTTATCGGCGGAACGCTTCTTACGGGCGGTGTCGGTAATGTCATCGGTTCATTCTTTGGCGTTCTGATTAACGGAACAATCTCTTCGATCGTTAAGACGAACGGCAAACTGGCCAGCTCATGGCCCAATATTCTTACAGCGGCTCTGCTGTTCGTATTCATCGTTATCCAGAGCATATTTGCCGCAGTAAGAGCAAGAAAAAAATAAGAAAGCATAACAGGCATGAATGCAAGATCGGTTTCTACAGCCATATATATGCTTATAATCATGAGCCTCTGCTGCTTTCTGGCCGGGTGTGGGTCCCGGCCGGAGAGTGCGGGGGCTGCTGCTGATATTAAGGAAGATGATCTGATAGTTGTCGGATTTTCACAGGTCGGTTCCGAATCATATTGGAGAAATGCCAATACCGATTCGATGAAGTCCGTCTTCACAAGGGAGAACGGATACAGGCTGATCTTTGAAGATGCCCAGCAGAAACAGACGAACCAGATCACTGCCATCCGCAGCTTCATACAACGGGAAGTTGATTACATCGTTCTGGCTCCCGTGGTTGAGACGGGATGGGATACTGTTTTGTCGGAGGCCAAAGAAGCGGGCATTCCGGTGATCATCGTGGACAGACAGGTTGATGTAAGTGATGACAGCCTGTTCACATGCTGGGTCGGTTCTGATTTTGAACTTGAAGGCAAGCTTGTGTGCATGTGGATGTCCAAATATTTCAACCTCAAAGGTATCAGACCCGACAGCATTCACATTGCCGACATTCAGGGTACGCTCGGAAGCAGCGCCCAGATCGGACGGACAAAAGGCTTCAACCATATGGCATCGTTATACGGATGGGATGTGGTCGCTTACGAAGAAGGCGAATTCACCAAGAGTAAAGGAAAAGAGGCGATGTCCGTTATACTTCGCAGTCACAAGAATGTTAACGTTGTGTACTGCGAGAATGACAGTGAGGCTTTGGGCGCTATAGAAGTGCTTGAAGAAGCCGGAAGAAAATGCGGGAGCAATATCGCCCGCGGTGAGACGATGATAGTATCTTTCGACGGATTTAACGAAGAGGCAAGAGCCTGCATCGCCAACGGAAAGATAACATGCATCGGCGAATGCAATCCGGATCACGGCCCGCGTGTCGAGTCGATCATTAGAAAGCTCGAAGCGGGAGAGAAGCCGGAGAAATATCAATACGTAACCGAAGGAATATTCTCGAACACATCGGAGATAGACTCCGTAATGATAAGCGGCCAGGAACGTGCCGTAACTGTAATCACTGACAAAGATTTATAAACGAAAGGAAAGAAGCCATGGATGCAAAAAATCTTATAGCTGAAGGAAAATCATACCTTGGGATCGAATTCGGATCTACGAGGATCAAGGCGGTTGTCATCGATGATGTGGGTACCGTTCTGGCAACGGGCGGACACTCATGGGAGAACAGGCTTGACAACGGAATATGGACATACACTCTTGATGATATCTGGAACGGTCTTCAGGACTGTTACAGTGACCTGTTAAAGGACATCAAGGATAAATACGGTATCACACCGACAAAATATGCTTCAATGGGATTTTCGGCAATGATGCACGGATATCTCGCATTTGATAAGGACGGAAAGCTTCTTGTTCCTTTCAGAACATGGAGAAATACGATAACGGAAGAAGCTGCATCAAAGCTTACCAAAGAATTTGATTTCAATATTCCTCAGAGATGGAGTATTTCACATCTGTATCAGGCTATCCTCAACAAGGAAGAGCATGTAAAGGATATTGATTTTGTTACGACTCTTGCCGGCTATGTTCACTATATCATGACCGGAAACAGAGTACTCGGTGTCGGTGACGCATCGGGAATGTTCCCCATCGATTCCGCAACGAAGGACTACGATAAGAATATGGTTGAGAAGTTTGACGCGCTCATTGCTCCGTGCGGTTTTTCATGGAAGCTTGAGGATGTATTCCCGAAGTCGATATCTGCCGGCGAGGATGCAGGAAAGCTTACGGCTGAAGGCGCTGCAAAGCTTGATGTATCAGGAAATCTCGAGGCAGGCATTCCGGTATGTCCTCCTGAAGGTGATGCCGGAACCGGAATGGTTGCAACCAATTCGGTAGGACTTCGTACAGGTAATACATCTGCCGGAACGAGTGTATTCGCAATGGTCGTTCTTGAGAAAGCTCTTTCAAAAGTATACGAGCAGATAGATATGGTAACGACTCCCGACGGAGCAGCTGTTGCAATGGTTCACTGCAACAACTGTACGAGCGAGATCAATGCATGGGTTAATCTCTTCAAGGAATTCGGTGAGATGATGAACCTTAAGATCGACATGAACGATCTTTTCACGAAGCTTTACAGCGTAGGCCTTTCGGGAGATCCCGACTGCGGCGGACTGCTTTCATACAATTACATCTCGGGAGAGCCCGTAACCGGCTTCGACAAAGGCGCTCCGTTATTCGTAAGAACTGCTGATTCCAAGTTCACACTTGCCAATGTTATGAGGATGCATCTGTACTCGGCACTCGCCGCACTCAAGTCAGGACTTGACATTCTTATCAATGAAGAAGGTGTTAAGGTTGACAAAATGTATGGTCATGGCGGATACTTTAAGACGAAAGGTGTCGGACAGGCTTTTGCAGCCGCTGCGATTCACGCACCTGTTTCCGTTATGGAGACCGCAGGTGAAGGCGGACCGTGGGGTATGGCGATACTTGCGTCGTATGCTGACGGCAGGAATCCCGGTGAAGGTCTTGAAGATTTCCTTAACCGCAAAATATTTGCAAACGCAGAAGGAAGCACGATAGAGCCTTCGGCCGAAGATGAAAAGGGCTTTGACGCATTTATGAAGACTTATATGGACGGCCTTAAGATCGAACGTGCGGCAGTGGAGGTATTGTCATAATGTTAGAAGATTTAAAGAAACTCGTATACGAGGCCAATATGCTTCTTCCGAAGCACGGACTCGTAACATTCACCTGGGGTAACGTATCTCAGATCGACAGGGAAAGCGGACTGTTTGTAATAAAGCCGAGCGGAGTTGATTACGACAAGCTAACTCCCGAAGACATGGTAGTAATGGATCTTGAAGGCAACAAAGTTGAAGGCAGATTCAAGCCTTCAAGTGATACGCCCACCCATCTTGAACTGTACAAGGCATTTCCCGAGATCGGCGGAATTGTACATACGCATTCATCATATGCAACAAGCTGGGCTCAGGCAGGCAGGAGCATACCTTGTTACGGAACTACTCATGCCGATTACATCTACGGCGAGGTTCCGTGTGTAAGATGCCTTACCAAGGAAGAGATCGACAGCGCATACGAGAAGAACACGGGACTTCTCATAATTGATGAGTTCAAGCGCATGAACAAGGACGTTACGGCTGTACCGTGTGTTCTTTGTAAAAATCACGGACCTTTCGCATGGGGCAAAGATGCCAATGAGGCAGTGCACAATGCGGTTGTCCTTGAGGAAGTTGCCAAGATGGCAATGCGTGCTGAAGCTATCAATCCTGAAGTAAAGAGCGCACCTCAGGAACTTCAGGATAAACACTATTTCAGAAAGCACGGTGCTAACGCTTACTACGGACAGTAAGCGACAACTAACCGGGTAAGGGACGGATCATGTTTGACCAGAGCGCAGCAATGTTCGAAGGCTACAGATCAAAGCTTCGAAAGATTAAAAAGAAAACATACGAGGAGAGGTTCGAGCTGTTCTTTTCGGAGAACAGCGCGCTTCTTCGCGACATGCTCCAATATGTGATGGGGCGTGACGATAAAGATGTGGCGGCCGGTGAGGTCGCTAACATCTTTGCCGAGAACGTATTTGCGGAGTTCGGCAGGGGAGGAAAGCTGTCGGGCGATGTCAAGACTGACCTGTCGCTTTACATGATCTATTTTGTATTTCCGTCCATACTGAAGCTTTCGGATCCCAATTCGCATGTATTGTGTGATGCGATTCGTGATGAGTGGAGGAAGCGTACGGACAATCCGGTCTTTGATTACACGACATACGAGGATTTACATGGATCGTTCCAGGAAAAGCTTTTCGGGCTATTCTAGTCTTGCCGTTATCGCGGCGGTTCTGATCTTATTACTGATCATTAAAGATACCGGAACAACTGCTGCTGTCTGTTGGCTCGCAGTTGTTTTTTCGGTCTCTTTTTTTATGCGCCCTTATATGCCGGTAACTAAACTTAAGTACTTTGATTCAGGCTTCGGACTTACGTTCGGAGTCGGACTATTTATATGCTTTTATTTCGCTTGGACAGTATCCGCAGTCGGAGTGTGTGATTTTTCCGACGGTATTGTTTTTGCATCTTTCGTTCTGTTTGCAGTCCTCGGATTTGTGATAAAGAGATTTGCAAAAAAGGAAACGTATATAACAGCGGATGAATTCAAGCGATTTCTTAACGGCTTTGCGATATTTGCGCTGATCTATTTAGCGTTTTACTGGATGATAGGTTTCAACCCGACGGTCGATCCGGGAACCGAGAACTACATGGACTTCGGCTTCATGACAATGTTCTACAGACAGAAGAGTGCTATACCCGAAGACATATGGTTTGCCGGATCTAAGCTTAATTATTATTATCTCGGACAGGCAGTGGCGGTCTATATGTGCAGGCTTTCGGGAACTACCCCCGAGTACGGGTACAATCTTATGCTTGCAACGCTTGCCGGAATGACTTTCATTATGAGTACAGAGATTGCATCAGCTGTGGCAGGAGCGATTTTCGGCCGCTCACCCGACCGAGATCGACTCATACTTGCCGGGGGTTTTATGGGCGGAACGTTAGCCGCGTTCGGAGCGAGTATGCACTGGGCGATCTACGGGGTTATCGCGCCGCTTTTACAAAAGCTTATAGGAACAGCACCTTCGGGCGGCTATTGGTTTGCGGATCCCACGGTCTATATCAGCAAAGTCAACGGAGATCCTGACAACGGGAAAACGGAGTTCCCGGCGTATTCGTTTATGCTCGGCGATCTGCATGCGCATGTTGTCGATTTGATTTTTGTCCTTCCGCTTGTGGGAATGCTGTTTGATCTTGGCCTTTCCGATGATGAGACTAAAAAGAAACCTGTCAGCATATACAGGCTTATACTTATCTCAATGCTGCTGTCGTTCTACAAAGGTGCCAATTACTGGGACTTTGCGATTTACTATGTCATAACGGGAGCGCTCATTGTATTTACCGAGTTAAAATCACACAAATTCACACTTACGGCATGGCTGAGAATAGCGATAAGCGCAGCTGTCGTAACCTTTGTTTCATATGTGGTGATACTTCCGTTTACGCATAATTTTGTCAAGATGGAATCGGGTATCGAGCTTTGTACGTTACATACACCGCTTATAAAGTTCTTGGTATTATGGGGCGTTCCGATCGCTATTACGCTTAAGTTTGTCTATTCTATGTATTTTAGGGACGATATTATATCCGTGGATCCCGTCGGCAGGTGCGCTCTTCTGGCTCTTGCGCTTTGTACCATCGGACTTACGCTTGTACCCGAGGTGATATTTGTAAAAGACATCTACGGAGGAGACAATAAGAGATTCAACACGATGTTCAAGCTCACGTTCGAAGCTTCTCTTATGTTTGCCCTTATTATCGGCATGGCTTTTTCATATATTCTGTGCAGAATAAAAGAAAAATCGCACCCGAAGGTAAGACTTGCTACGGTATTTTTGTGGCTTGCTGCGTTTACGGTTTTATCGGCATCGTATACGGGTTATTCCGTATACAGGTGGATGGGTAATGTTTTTGATACATCGTTACGCAAAGGGATATCTTCATTTTCGACACTTCGTGATGACGGAGTGTACGGATTTGAGATGGAGGCGTACGATGTGCTTATGCAGGATGACAAAAGGAACCTTCATATAATCGAGATGGCCGGTAACAGTTATTCTCACAGCGATGCCCTTTCGGTATATTCCGGTGCCTGTACGCCGGTAGGGTGGTTCGTCCATGAGTGGATGTGGCATAACAATGCCGATCCGGTAAGAGATCGATCTGACGTCGTATCGTATTTCTACACATCGGGGAGTGAAGAATATTGCAAGGCCGTGTTAAAACAGTTCGACATAGATTATATTTTGGTCGGCCCCGCGGAAGTATGCCGTTATCCGGTTAATTGGAGCGGTTTTACGGATCTCGGGAAGGAGTGCATTGCCACCATTTGGCAGGATGCCAGACTCGCGCTTATTAAAGTAGACAAATCAAAGCTTTAAGCGTTCTTTTTTCTTGCGTTTTGACAAAATCATGTAACCTTTCAGGCTGATTTGTGGTAAAATTATAAAAATAGGATGACTGTGTCCGCATGGAGGCATTATGAAGAGATGTTATACAGCACAGGCAGAGGATAAAGTCGGAACAAACGTCTATCCCAAAGTCCTCGACCAGCTTAAGGAAAACGGTGAGCTTATATCACCGTAGCTTGTGATATTCTGTGCTGATAATTATAACTTCGGATGGTATTCACGAATGCTTTCCAATTCCTTCCCTGATGCAACCGTTATCGGTATGACTTCGGATGTAATGTATTCACCGAAGGGTATTACGAGGACCGGCCTTAGCGTCATGGCAATCACATCGCAGATCAAGGTCGCTTCTGGAGTCGTGTTTGAGATAAGCCGATATCCGAGGCGCACAGCCGATTCGATCACGGCAGCCCTTTCCGGAATAGAAAAAGAGAATACGGTTTGTTTTGAGTTCAATGCTTCTGCGGGAAGCTGCGAAGAGCTTGTTATGGATACGTTCCATGAGGTGATGGGTGACAGCGGTATTCCCATGTGCGGATGCAGCGGAGCTGCGGCACACAATCCCGACAGACCGGCGGCGGTATCACTCAACGGCATTTTGTACAGTGATGCGTGTGTATTCGCATTCATACACAATGAGGCCGGCAGGATCGGAATAGTAAAAGAGATAATGTTCAAACAGACCCGGCATTTCTTTACCGCCACGGATGTGGACTGTGATGAGAGAAGGGTTTATGAATTTGATCATAAGAGCGCAACATCGGTTATGGCTAACGCTCTTGCGATACCCGAGGAGGAGCTTGCTTCAAATGCTTTTTATCATCCGCTCGGAAGACCTATGGGTGATGATATAGATGTCATAGGCGTCGGAGGAACAAACAAAGACGGAAGCGTGGATTTCTTCACGAGGATATACAATCAGACAAGGGTGGCGCTTCTTGAACCTAAAGAGAACCTTCCCGATGTATGGAAAGAGACGTCCGAGAGTATTCACGAAGTTGTGGGGCAACCGTCGTTCTCGATTGTTATTAATTGTTTTTTGAGAACGAAATTCTTTATTGAGAACAATAGATTTGAAGAGTACAACAATGCGCTGACGTCCGAATACAAGGATTACATAGGATTTTCCGGTTACGGAGAACAGTATATGTACAGACATCTTAATCAGGTGATGTTGATCGTCGCGTTTGAATAAATGTAACATATGCGATCATGAAGGGTATGACGGAATGGGACGATATAATGACGGAATGATATATACGAATGACAAGTGCGTGGCATGCAATCACTGCGTCCACGTTTGTCCTTCCGTGGGGGCGAATGTTTCTACGAACAATGACGGAAAGATTAGTATTGATGTTTCCGACAAGAACTGTATTCATTGCGGCAGATGCATAAGAGAGTGTTTTCATGATGCAAGGCATTATAATGACGACTTTGATGATCTGCTCCGGGCAGTCAGGATGGGAGCGGAAATATCCGTTATCGTTGATCCGACTTTTGAAGTTGCCTATGGAGAGAAGAAGGCAAGACAGGTATTCGGATATCTCAAGTCGCTTGGAATCAAAGGGATTTATAACGGAGGTATCGGCGGTGAGATAAGCATGCTCTGTCATGTTAAATATCTTCGCGAAAATCTTGATGAACATGGCAAATGTGATAAATACTTTGCCCACACCTGCCCGGGATTTTCCAATTTCGTGTCCCGTTATGCGATGAATGTGCTCGACAGTTTCATTCCGGTTCAGCTTCCTGCGGTTTGTGCGGCAATTTACTATCGTAAGTATAAAAAGGTACCCGGTAGATTTGCGCTTCTGACACCGTGTACTGCAATCAATGATGAACTTTTGTCATTCAGCTCGGGTCGAAACATCAACTATATTCTCGGCTATTCCAATCTCCTTAAGAATATTTCAAGCGTCGATCTTTCCGGTTATGATTCGGGATATGATATCGAATACATGGGAAAGGGAAGCATAATTTGCGAGAACCAGTCGTTCTCATCCATTGCTGCAAGATATTTCTCGCCCAAGTTCATGTTCAACGCCAGATCGGGTCTCGATAAAAATCTCGAGGCGGTACTTCGATCCGATAATCTTATGGCTGTTATAGATCATCCGACAATGCTTGTGGTAGATATGTGCAATACCGGATGTATTGACGGACCGGCCATTCACAACGCCACGTCCGAATTGGGACAGGTGCTTCCAAATTATTTCGAACTGTATGAGAAGTCCATGGAAGGCGAAGATGACGGTGAAATGTCTCCGGATCAGCGCTACCAGAATCTTCTGGACAAATTCTCCGATATTAATACACTTGATTTCATGTGGGAAGGTGACGAGACATACAGGCAGAAATGTTCCGTTCCCGAAAGTGTAGTCGAGGAGATATTCGAATCCATGCACAAGGATACTCCGGACAAGAAGAAGATAGACTGTCAGGCGTGCGGATACAAGAGCTGTTACGAGCTTGTATGCGCTGTTGCAAACGGATATTCGCGTATTGAAGACTGCGTGCATTATCTTAATGATGCACTTAAGATCCAGCTAGGACTCGATTCGCTTACGGGTCTTTACAACACGAGAGGATTTATAAGGGCGGCAACCAGACTTGTTGCCGATAATCCCGATAAGAAATACATACTCATAGTCGGAGATATCAACGGACTAGGAGGTATTAACGACCTGTACGGCAATGTGGGCGGCGATATGGTAATTAACCACGTTGCCAAGCTTCTCGAGGAGTTTAGCGACAAACGCGGAGAATGTGCAAGACTCGGTGCCGGAACATTCGGATGTATCTTCGAGAACACCGAAGACAATATGATTAAGTTCAGAGCGGACACGGTGCTTTCCGTTTCGCATCTCGGTATTGATTATCCGTTGTCGCTTAAGTTCGGAATGTATGAGATGAACGATTACTCCGTTCCCATGGGTCGTGCGATACTGTATGCAACATACGCGTTCAGAACATCCAAGGACAGGAGCAAGAATACGTATGTACTATATACGGACAAGATGTCCAAGATCATGTCTGAAGAGGCGGAAATAACGCAGAAGATGAAAGGCGCCATGAGAAACAGCGAGTTCGTCCTGTATTTCCAGCCTAAGTATGATCATCTGACAGGCAAACCGGTCGGAGCCGAGGCGCTGTCGAGATGGATCAAGCCGGACGGAAGCATAGTAAGTCCGGGACTGTTTATACCCGTATTTGAGAAGAACGGTTTTATCACCGAACTCGACAGGTATGTATGGTCCAATTCATTTGAACGCGTATCGGCATGGCGTGATGAACACGGCGCAACGGTTCCGGTTTCGGTCAATATTTCAAGAATCAGTCTTCTTGATGAAGGAATAATCAAATATATCGATGATCTTCACAGAAGGTATCCGGATGCCACGGACTATATTCAGTTTGAGATAACCGAGAGCGCGTATGCGGGCGACGTGAATGAAATATTCGACCGCGTACAGCTTATAAGGGATATGGGCTTTAAGGTCAACATGGATGATTTCGGAAGCGGGTATTCGTCCCTTAATCTTCTTAAGGATGCGCCCATAGACGTTGTCAAGCTCGATATGGGCTTCCTGCGCGGGGAAGACAAGATGGGCAGAGGAAACGTAATAATCTCTTCGGTCGTTAACATGACAAAGGAGCTCGGTTTCGATATTATTGCTGAGGGAGTTGAGACCAAAGAGCAGGCCGATATGCTCACAGGTATGGGTTGTAATGTTATCCAGGGATATTTTTACGCCAAGCCTATGCCGGAAGAGGAGTTCGTAAAGCTATTGTAAGATGGGATGTATGACTGATGTCTGATAACAAAAAAGGCTTCGGAGGGGACTTTGAAAGGGCCCTGAACGAAGGCATGGAAAATAACAACTGGACACTTCTTAACGATGTTATCGTAAAAAGTGTCGACAATTTTCTTGATGATGTCGGGGACAAAATGAACAGCGCGATGGGAAGCAATCCGAACGCTGTTCCGCTGTCCAAAAGAAACGAAGATATATCGGGGAAGACGCATACAGCAAGGCGCCAGAGAGAGCTTAAGGAGGAAAGAGACAGGGTCCGCCGTAGGATGGAAGAGGAAAGGCGTGAACGCGAGGCGGCCAGGCAGGCAAGAAGATTTGCAAGGCGGAATAAGACCGCCAAGAATACCGAGCTTGCATTTCCTTACAGAAACGTCGGAAACGTTTCATCAACAGCACTTTCCGTAGTCGGAGGTATCGGCATGGGAGTGTTTGGCGTGGCTATGACGCTTGCTGCCCTGACCGGAGGAGCGCTCATTACACCGCTCGTTTTTTTTGCGGCTTTTTCGTCCGTAACAATTAAGGGTGTTAGGGACGGACACCTGTCGGAGCTTTCCGAACGTTATGTGGAGGTAATAGGGAAGCGGCAGTATATCGATATCAAGACACTTGCACTTTCGCTTAACAAGTCCGAGCGCAAAGTTGTAAGAGAGATTAAAAAGCTTCTTAAGGCCGGATATTTCCCGCAGGGGCATCTTGACAGGAACTGCACGACATTCATTCTTACCGATGAAGTGTTCGGACATTATATGGAACTTGCGGAAAACAATGACCGAAGTGATATAATAGACACAACGGCACGAAGTGAGGACGAGCAGGAATTCCCGACACTGTCCGCGGAAGAGTCAGCAGAGCTTTCGCGTATGATACGCGAGGGCAACGATTATGTACTGAGGTTCCACAAGCTTAACGAGGACATTCCCGGAATCGAGATATCCGCCAAGCTTGACAGACTAGAAGGCCTTCTTAAGGAGATATTTTCAAATATCAAGAAACATCCGGAGCAGATGTCGAGAATACATGAGCTTATGGATTACTATCTGCCGACCGCGGCAAAGCTTGTTGAAGCATACAGGGAATATGATCGTGTCAGCGAGCCGGGTAAAGAGATACTGTCGGCCAAACAGGATATTGAGAATACACTCGATACGATAAATGCCGCAATGGGCAAGCTGCTCAACAAACTGTTCAAAGATTCCGTACTTGACGTAACAACCGATGCGCAGGTACTTAAGACCATACTCGTACAAAAAGGATTATCATGAGAAAGGAGTTAAGATATGAGTGAAGTGATTGATGCACAGGTAGTTGACCTGGGCGCCGCAGATCCTCTTGCGGATCTTATGAGTGCACCGCAAAAGGCGGAAATAGTCGAGACAAGGGAGGATGATCTGTCGCCCGAAGACAGTGCAAAGGTCGAGCAATACATGTCACAGATCGACATAAAGGATTCACAGCTCGTACTCCAGTATGGGGCTGCTGCGCAGAAAAATGTGGCAGAGTTTTCCGAAGGAGCATTACAATCAGTCAAGACAAAAGACATGGGTGAGATCGGATCGATGCTCACAAGTGTCGTTACGGAGCTTAAGGGATTTTCTGTTGAAGAGGAGAAGGGAGGATTCCTCGGACTGTTCAGAAAAGGAGCCAACCAGCTCACATCCCTTAAAGCAAAATATGACAAAGCGGAAGTTAACGTCAACAAGATAAGCAAAGCGATGGAAGGACATCAGCAGGTGCTTTTAAAAGACGTTGCTATGCTCGATAAGATGTACGAGGAGAACCTCGACTATTTCAAACAGCTGAGCCTTTATATTATCGCAGGTAAGAAAAAGCTCGAAGAGGCGAAGACATCCGAGCTTCCGAGACTTCTTAAGAAAGCGGAGGAGTCGGGCCTTCAGGAAGATTCCCAGGAGGCAAGAGATTACGCTTCAATGATAGAGCGTTTTGAGAAGAAGATATACGATCTTGAGCTTACGCGTAACATCTCAATGCAGATGGCTCCCCAGATTCGTCTGATACAGAGCAACGATACCGTTATGGCCGAGAAGATCCAGTCAACACTCGTCAACACGATTCCTCTTTGGAAGAGCCAGATGGTCATCGCGATCGGACTTGATCATTCTCAGGATGCGGCTAAGGCACAAAGAGAAGTTACCGATATGACGAACGAGCTTCTTAAGAAGAACGCCGAAGCTCTTAAAATCGCAACAGTTGAGTCTGCTAAAGAAAGCGAGAGAGGTATCGTGGATATCGAGACACTTACCACGACCAACCGCATGCTCATAGAGACATTTGATGAAGTTATGCAGATTCAGGCAGACGGAAGAGCCAAGAGACAGGCTGCCGAGACGGAGCTTGTTCGTATAGAGACAGAGATGAAAGATAAGATATTGGAGATCAGCAAGGAAAGCTTGAAAGTTGACTAATTTCATCTATTTCGATTTCTGTGCTTTGGTTGTCGAAGTACTGATTATCGTATCCATTATTATTCGTCGTATGACAAGAGGCCGCGTCAACAGATGGGCTCTTGTCCTTGCCGGCGATATAACGCTGACCACGATAGCCGACATAGTAGCGCTATTGCTTGAAATGCAAGGCCCGGGTAATATCGGTTTAAAGTATGTGGTCAATACCGTAAGTCTGTGGGGTACATCACAGACTTCCGTGATTTTCTGCGGTTTTTTGTTCGCAATGATAGGTATATGGCATAAGATCCGCGACAGAAGGATACTTGCCCACGTCTACAATGTGCCGATCATTGTAATGACAGCTCTGATCATTTTTATCAATCCGTTCACAAAGATAATATTCAGAATAGACGAAAACGGTATGTATCAGAGGGGACCTCTGTTTTATGTACTGTATGTTTTGGCGTACATGTACATATTCGTCGGTTACTTCGAAATGATAAGATACAGAAAGCTGTTTACGACCGAAAAGTTTGTCAGTGTATTTCTTATATTCTTTTTAATGGTTGCGGCAAGCATCATTCAGGCTATTAATCCCGATCATTACGTCCAGATGTTTTTCTCGGCGGCAGCATTTCTCATGGTTGTTTTTGGTGTGCAGTCTCCCGAAGAGAGAATGAACGGTAACACCGGACTGTTCTCGATGAATGCATATGTCATGGACATTAATAAATATAATGCTCTTAATACTCCGATCGGTGTAACGCTTTCGGTTATGACAAACTACACCGCGCTTATCGAGATGCTCGGTTATTTTGAAGTCCAGGGCATAATACAAACGCTTGCAAAACGGCTTGAGAATTGGGCGAAGCTTGACAGGGTCGATGCTGATATTTACTACCTCGGCGGCGGAAGATTTGCGGTTATAACCGATGAACGATATAAGGATAATATGCTGACAATTGCCCAGACGATCAACGCCGAGCTTACGAAGGAAGTAGAGGTCGGAGAAATGATCGTCAAGGTCATGAACAACGTCTGCTTTATAAATGTTCCGACGGATATAGATGATCCGGAGTTCTTGTTTTCATTTGACGGGCCTCTTGAAATGGAAGCATACAGCGGTGAGCTTCGTTATGCCGAGAAGCTGTTTGACAAAAAGCGTTTCGAGCTTCGTCGGGATATTTCAAATGTCATTGAAAGAGCGTTTACGGACAAACTTTTTTATCTTGAGTATCAGCCGGTATATTCCGAGAAAGACAACAGGTTTGTAAGTGCCGAGGCCTTTTTAAGACTTAACGATCCTTACTTCGGACAGATCAGACCAGATCTTCTTATTACCGAGGCGGAGAGGCTTAACTCAATACACGCAATCACGGCATTTGTTATGGAAGAAGTGTGCAAGTTCGTATCAATGCCCGATTTCCTGCTTCTTGGGATTGATCATATCGAGATCAATCTGTCGCCTGCGCAGTGCATGTGGAGCGATCTTCTCTCAGTGCTGCTTTCAACGATAAGAACATACAATGTTCAGCCGAAAAATATTTACTTTAACATAACCGATGTTGACAGCAAGGAAGTGTTCTCAAAGATGGAAGATAACATTTCGGCACTTTCCCAGATCGGATTCGGCATCATGATGGATGACTTCGGAGCCGGTATATTTGAGGTTGAGAGGATAGCCAAAATGCCGCTTAACGGTATCAAGCTTGACAGGTCGTTCGTTACGGAAGGACTCCGTGAGGAAAATACGGCCGTATTTGAGGGTAGTCTTCGCATGATAAGAGACCTTGAGCTTGATGCAATCGCGGTCGGAGTTGAGAATGACGATATGAAGGAAAGACTTTTGGCACTCGGATGTAATTATCTTCAGGGATTTTACTATACAAAACCATTGGATCAAAAGGAGCTCATAAGATTTATTCTTATGGGATAGGATAGGACATGAGCACAGACATAGCCGTATATGATTATTGTTCATTCATACTGCTTTTGATAGTTGCCATCTATTATTTCCGCACGAGCGTTCACGGGACATACAGAGCCCGCATCATGACGCTGATAGTCGGGCTAACGATGGCAGCGGCTGTTTGTGATGCAACAAGGGTAAGGTTTGCCGGACTTGAAGTTGTTTCGGATTTCAGATTCCTGAACGTTACTTTTGCGTACATGCTCATAATATCGTTTATTCCGCCGCTGTATCTTCTGTATGCGCTTGCAACAACGGATACGTGGCATAAGCTCAGACTTCCGAGATTCGAGACGTTCCTTTATACGCTCCCGATGCTTGTATATATCCCGGTACTTCTGATTAATTTCATCCGGCCCGTTGCATTTGAAGTCGGACCCGGCAAGACGCTTATAAGGCACTGGGGATATTATTACGGCCATTTCGTATTTATAATTTATATGCTCGCCACGGGAATCGGTCTTAAACTGCATGTTAAGCCGGTTGATAAAAAAAGATATCACGTACTTATCGTCCCTCTTTTCGTTGTGGCGGCGGGAATGTTTATCAACATAGTAATGCCGCATCAGCATATCGTTTGCTTCATGATCACGCTGTGCATACTTATTCTTGTCCTTATCAACAGACGTGTTGAGGATTCGATTGATATTTCAACGGGAATGCACACTTACAAAGTGTTTGCAGATGATATGGAATTAAGTTTCAAGACCGGCAAACAGATGGAGCTTATTCTCATGAACATAGTCAATTACAAACATGCAATGCGTATGGTCGGTTATGATGAGATGCTTAAAATGATGACACCGGTATCCTCCGAGATACTCAGGATCATGAAGAACCATCGTGCGCAGTTCATGTGTTACTACAACGGTGACGGTAAGTTTGCGATAGAACTGTCAAAAAATCACTCATCCTATGCTCGCGAGATAGCCGCTGAGATAGGCCGCTCGATCAGACAGAACATAAGTCTCGAGGTTGCCGATTTCGAACTTGAGATCAACACATGCCTTGTCAGCTGCCCGGACGATATATCAGATGTCGATTCGCTGTTCATGCTGATCTCCGATCTGGATATGGTCAGGGAAAACGGCAGGGTAGTCAGTGCTTCGAGCATTACCGGAACCAAAGAGTTCAAGATGAAGAAGGAGATGTCAACGATCATTGACAGAGCATTTGCCAATAACCTGTTCTCGGTATTCTATCAGCCGATATACGATACCGCAACGGGACGATTTGCTTCGGCAGAAGCTCTTGTAAGACTGCGGGATCCGAATTACGGATACATTTCCCCGGCGCTGTTCATACCGATCGCCGAAAGGAGCGGAGCGATACATGCAATAGGAAGCTTCGTTCTTGAGGAAGTGGCCGCCTTCATCGCATCGGATGATTTTAAATCGCTAGGTGTTGACTATATAGAGATCAATCTGTCGGCGATGCAGTGCCTTCGAAGCGACCTTGCGGCGGAGATCATTGCCGTATGCAACAAACACAGGATCTCTCCGTCAAAGATAAATCTTGAGATAACCGAGACCGCAAGTGCTTATTCCCAGTCGAAGCTTTACGGTAACATATCAACGCTTTCGGAACACGGATTCACATTCTCGCTTGATGATTTCGGAACGGGGTATTCGAACCTTATGCGTATAGCTTCGCTCCCGCTTGACATAGTCAAGCTTGACCGCGTGTTCGTGCAAATGGAGGAAAGCGGTGCTTATCATGTGATCATCAGTAACCTCATTAAAATGCTCAAGGATCTGAAGCTTAAAGTTCTGGTTGAAGGCATTGAAACCGAGGAGATGGCGCAGTCGTTTTCACAGATGGGAGTAGACGAGATACAGGGCTTTTATTATTCAAGACCGCTTACAAGATCGGCATACATAAGATTTGTAAAAGAGAAGGCCGGGGCGTGATTCAATAATGGTTGGAAAATATTGAGTTTTCTGTTATTATATAGTGTAGGAAATAACGTCATGGTTCGATCATGATGATATTTTTACAAGAGGAGGAGACAAAATGCTTGCGACACTAATTCCTTTATTTGACGAAAACACGGCGGTTCGTGCATATTCGCTCTTTGCACAGAAGCAGAACTACCTTCTTAATCCGAGCATGCTCGGTACGGGAGCTTTGGACGGAGCCGGTACGATACTCGGCCTTGAGGTTGTCGAGAGTCTCGGCGCGGGAACGCTTTCCGATAATCAGGAGGTATTTGTTGAGCTTTCCAAGATATCGATGTTTTCACCGATAGAAGAGAACTGCTCGATGCCGCACGAAAAGGTTGTTCTTCTTTTCGATCATATGGTGCCTCCCGAGGAGATGTATATCAAGAGGCTCCAGCAACTCAAGTTCATGGGTTACAAGCTGGCGATCAGGAACCTGGCCATTGAACAGTTTAAGGAGTATGCTCCGATACTGCAGCTTCTTGACTATATCATGCTTGATTACAAGAAGCTTGATATGACAGCAGCCAAGAACTTCTTCAACAAAGTATATCCGGGCATGTCACTCATTGCCGTCAATGTCGATTCACAGGAAGATTTCGATTCGGTATCAAAGGGACAGACATATTCACTGTACGAGGGTGATTTTTACAGACTTCCGGTTACCAAAGGCTCGACAAAGGTCGCACCTCTTAAGGTCAACTACATAGAGCTTCTTAAGATAGTTAACAATCCCGATTTCGAGCTTACGAAAGCGGCTGACATCATCGGAAGGGATACGGCTCTTGTAATCGAGCTGCTCCGTATGGTCAACCATATGGCTGTCAATTCGGAGATCACTTCGATCAGACACGCTGCCGCGATGCTCGGACAGAAGGAGCTTAAGAAATGGATCAACGCCGTTGTATCCAAACAGCTGTGCGCTGACAAGCCCAACGAGATCACGCGTCTGTCACTTCTTCGTGCCAAGTTTGCAGAGAACCTTGCGCCCACATTCGAGATGGCGGCACTTTCATCCGAACTGTTCTTAACGGGTCTGTTCTCGGTACTTGATATCATACTTGACAAGCCGATGAAGGAAGCGCTTGCAATGGTCAATGTCTCCAAGGAGATATTAGGAGCACTCGTTGAAAGAAAGGGCGAACTTGCCAAGGTACTCGACTTCATAGAGTGCTATGAGATAGCATCATGGCAGGAGCTTTCAAGGCAGATGATAGTGTACAATATCAAGGAAGCTCCCGTATACGAAGCATATGTTGATGCACTTGCATGGTACAGAGACCTGTTCGGTTCCGACCAACCCAAGAAGTGATCAGATTACCGGTGCGTTGCTATGATGGGTTATGAGATCACATCAATTGAAGGTAATCAGATTTTTTTAAGACATGATTACCGGGATGAGCTGGACGGATTCATAATGCTCTTAAAGAGCATTGAGGGAGACGTTAACGGCAGGATCATCCAGATGGATGGCGATGATGTCCGTTATACGATCCAGAACGATCCTTATGATTTGGTATTCCGTTGGGACGTTAAGAGCGGAACCGCGGTCATAGTCCCGGAGACGGCTGATATGGATGCCGTTAGGGCAATGCTCGAAGACCATTTTGATAAACTGAACAACTGATGAGATTTGCAGATATTATTGTAGACATATCCCACGAGAATCTTGACAGGACTTTCCAGTACAAGATACCCGAAGAGTTTAAGGATGGGATCGCTGTAGGCGATCGCGTCCTTATTCCTTTTGGTAGGGGAAACAGACAGATCCCGGGCTTCGTCCTTGAAATATCCGACAGGGCCAAGTATGACCCGGACAAGACCAAATCGATCATTTCGGTCATAAGCGACGATGCACTGGTGGAACAAAAGCTTATAATGCTTGCGTACTGGATGAAGGCCAGATACGGTTCCACGATGAACAGGGCGCTTTCAACCGTGCTTCCGGTCAAGAAGAACATTAAGGCCGTACAAAAGCGGGAGGTTATACTTCGTATTTCATCGGATGAGGCAAAAGAGAAGCTTGCGTATTTTACCGAAAAGAGAATGGTGGCAAGAGCCAGACTTACCAAAGAGCTTATCGAGGAAGAAGCAATAGATTACAGGCTTGTAACCGGAAAGCTTAACATTTCTCCCGCAACACTTCGTGCAATGTGTGAGCAGGGCATCATAGAGATTTCCTCCAAACGGGTATACAGGAACACCGTAAGCGGCAGTAATACGCGAAAGATCGTTACTCTTACGGATAAGCAGAAAGCCATTGCGGATGATTTTACCGCTGAATATGAAAACGGTATCAGAAGGACGTATCTGATACACGGGGTTACCGGGAGCGGCAAGACCGAAGTGTATATGGAGATCATAGATGCTGTCGTAAGAAGCGGGAAGCAGGTTATTGTCCTGATACCCGAGATATCACTTACGTATCAGACCGTTATGCGGTTTTACAAAAGATTCGGAGACAGAGTGTCGACGCTTCATTCGAAGCTGTCGGATGGAGAGCGGTACGATCAGTTTGAAAGGGCAAAAAAACATGAGATAGATATAATGATTGGCCCCAGATCGGCGCTGTTTACGCCGTTTGATAATCTTGGCCTTATCGTGATAGACGAGGAGCACGAGCACACGTACAAGAGTGACCAGATGCCACGATATCATGCAAGGGAAGTGGCGCAGCAGCTTGCAAAGCTTCACGGGGCATCGGTTGTACTTGGAAGCGCGACGCCGTCGATAGAATCATATCATGCGGCAAAAAGCGGTATATATAAGCTTTATACCCTTAATGAGCGAGCCAAGGCAGCAACCCTTCCGAGTGTACACATAGCGGATCTTCGAGAGGAATTAAAGCGCGGTAACAGAACCATATTCTCGGACGGATTAAAACGCGCGATCGAAGACAGACTTGCTAAAAAAGAGCAGGTCATGCTGTTTCTTAACAGAAGAGGACTGGCCGGTTCCGTATCGTGCAGGGCATGCGGAGAGAGCATTAAGTGTCCGCATTGCGATGTGTCTCTGTCAAGACACGGGCGCGGAAGACTCATATGTCATTACTGCGGTTATGAACAAAATGATGTGAAGTGCTGTCCCAAATGCAACAGTAATCTCATAGGCCCCATGGGAAGCGGGATAGGTACCGAAGCGGTGGAAGAACAGTTAAAAGAGATGTTTCCTTATGCGGTGACGCTCAGGATGGATGCCGATACGACAAAACAGAAGGGTGATTACGAAGCGATCCTCTCTTCATTTGCAAACCGCGAAGCCGATATTCTTGTCGGAACGCAGATGATCGTTAAAGGGCATGATTTTCCGTATGTGACCCTCGTAGGCATTCTTGCGGCCGATATGTCGCTTAATGCCAATGATTACAGAGCCGGGGAGAGGACGTTCCAGCTGCTTGTGCAGGCGGCGGGAAGAGCCGGGCGGGATGAGCGTCCTGGAGAGGTCATTATTCAGACATACAGACCTGATCATTATGCGATACAGGCTTCGATCACGCAGGATTATGAAGCGTTTTATGAAGAGGAGAAAGGATACAGGAGCCTTTTGTCGTATCCTCCGATGGGACATATGCTTGCGATGCTTATCGAGAGCAGGTCGGAGAAGGATGCAGTTGCGTTTTCGGACGCGTTGGCAGGAGCCGTCCGTGATGGTATAATAGGCGCAGTGGTCATCGGACCCGCCGATGCAACGATAAGAAAGATCAAAGACATATACAGGCGTATGATTTATGTTAAGAGCAGGGATGAGGATGTTCTTGTTGCCGTAAAGGATAAGGCGGAGGCTTTCCTTGCATCGCGTGATAACGACACGGTACGGCTGAGCTTTGATCTGGATCCGATGAACGGATATTAAACTAAGGAGAATGATATGGCACTTCGTCAGATTAGGGAGATGGGAGATGCGTGTCTTACAAAGGTATGCAAGCCCGTCAAGGAAGTTAACAGGAGAACAAAAGAACTCATAGATGATCTTCTTGAGACAATGTATGACGCCGAAGGGGTAGGTCTTGCAGCTCCGCAGGTAGGCATATTAAAGAGGATAGCGGTCATAGATGCGGGAGAGGATTACCAGGATGCCCCTCTTGTGCTCATAAACCCCGAAATACTTGAGACCGATGGAGAGCAGACGGATTATGAAGGATGCTTAAGCGTTCCGGGCAAGGTCGGGAGAGTCACACGCCCGAACTACGCCAAGGTGAAAGCGTACGACGAGGATATGAACGAATATACCGTCGAGGGTGAAGGACTTCTTGCAAGAGCACTTCTTCATGAGATAGAGCATCTTGACGGTCATATGTATGTTGAGAGAGTAAGCGGTCCACTTCTTACGAGTGAAGAATTCGCCGAGCTGTTAAAAGAACAGGAAGAAGAACAGAAAGAAGCCTGATAATGAAAATACTGTTTATGGGAACCCCGGATTTTGCAGCGGGGATATTATCGGCCATATGCGAAAAGAGTGATCACGAGGTTGTTGCCGTGGTAACCCAGCCCGACCGTCCGAAGGGCAGGAGCGGCGCGCTTGTCGCAAGCCCGGTAAAAGAATATGCACTCTCTTTGGGAATTGAAGTGTTACAGCCCGAGAAGATCAAAGCTCCGGGACAGGCCGACATACTAAAAAAATATAACGCGGATATATTTGTCGTTGCGGCTTTCGGACAGATTCTTTCAAAAGAGATACTTGATATCCCGCCGCTCGGATGCATCAACGTTCATGCATCACTGCTTCCGGAATACAGGGGAGCTGCGCCGATACAGTGGGCGATCGCCGACGGAAAGAAGCAGACCGGGGTAACGATCCAGAAGATGAACGAAGGCGTTGATACCGGTGAGATAATTTCAAGCAGCGTTATCGATATCGCCGATGATGAGACAGGAGGTTCGCTGTTTGACCGCCTCATGGAAGAAGGGGCTAAGCTTATTGTTGATACACTCCGTCTTATAGAAGAAGGCAAGGCGACCTACACTCCGCAGGATGACTCCCGGGCAACATATGCCAGAATGCTTAAAAAAGAGATGGGGCTCATTGATTTTAACAAAAGCGCCGAAGAGATCGAGAGGATGATAAGGGCATTTACGCCATGGCCGGGAGGATATACTTATCTGAACGGTAAGCTTCTTAAGGTTATAAAGTGCAGTGCGGTCAGTGACGATGTCAGTGATCCGGGCTGTGTGATCGGTGTTTCCAAAGATGATATAACGGTATCGTGTGCGACGGGCGCGCTTCGTATTACGCAGGTACAGCCTGAAGGAAAGAAGCAGATGAGCGTGCATGATTTTCTCCTCGGAAAAAAGATCACCGAGGGAACGAGACTTGGCGTAAGCCGGGAATGAAAGAAGGTGTATTTATATGAATTATAATCTGGGATACAGTTACGGCTACGGCTACGGGGCAAGCTATCTGCTCGTTATAATCGGGGCGGTGCTCTGCCTTATCGCTTCCGGCGTTGTAAAGAGCACGTTTAACAAATATTCAAAGGTGATGGCGTCTGCCGGGATGACCGGAAGAGAAGTTGCACAGGCCATACTACATAAAACGGGCGTATACGATGTGAAAGTACAGCGTGTGGCAGGAAGCCTTACGGACAATTTCAATCCTTCATCAAGAGTGGTGAATCTGTCTGAAACCGTATACGACAGCAACAGCATTGCGGCTATAAGTGTGGCGGCACATGAGTGCGGGCATGCGGTACAGCACAATGAGGATTATTTTCCGCTCAAGGTAAGGAGTGCGATACTGCCGGCGGCATCGTTCGGCTCGAGGTTCGGACTCTGGATAGTGATAGCGGGTCTTATAATCAGCTTCTTCAGACCGCTTATATTTGTCGGAGTTGTTTTGTTCGCATTTGGCGTACTGTTCCAGATTGTGACGCTTCCGGTTGAGTTCGACGCATCAAGAAGGGCGCTTGAGATTTTATCGGATATGGGTATACTCCGCGAGGATGAGCTTACAGGCGCACGTAAAGTGTTAAAGAGCGCGGCGATGACATATGTTGCATCGGCTGCCGCATCGATACTCTCACTCATCCGTATTTTAATGATCGCTCAGGGAGGAAGAGGAAGACGTGACTGATGCAAGAGCAATAGCCTATGAGGCGCTGCTTCTTGCCGACGAAGGCAGGCAGGGGGGCTCGCTTTCAAAGGACGTTCTTGACAAGTATTCATATCTTGACAGACAGGACAGAAGTTTCGTAAAGAGACTCATCGAGGGCACGATCGAGAGAAGGATAACAATCGATCATGTCCTTGATTTGTATAGTAAGACACCGGTCGTTAAGATGAAAAAACAAGTGCGCACGCTGCTTAGAATGGGCGTGTATCAGCTGCTGTACATGGACTCTGTCGCAGATTACGCGGCAGTTTCGGAAACGGTAAAGCTTATTCGCAAGACGCCGCTTAGAAACCTCTCGGGCTTTATAAACGGGGTATTACGAAGCATCGAAAGAGATAGAGACAACATCAGCTGGCCGGATGAGGACTCCGATCGGATAAAGTATTTGTCCGTGCATTATTCCTGCCCGGAATGGATCGTAGAGCTTCTTAACGACGATCTTGGGAAGGAGCGCGCACGGTGTATTCTTGAGCTTTCGGTAAGCAGCAGACCTATATGTGCCAGAGTCAATCTTTCAAAGACAACAGTTGGAGACGCCCTAAAAAAGTGTAAAGGCACAGCGTCTGATGTGTGCGACATAGCCGTCGTATTGGAGGACAACGACAATATTACGGGCATCCCGGCATTTTCGGACGGGGATATCTGCATTCAGGATATAAGCTCGATGCTCGTATGCCTTGCAGCCGGAATAGGAAGGGAAGACACCGTACTCGATTTATGCGCCGCCCCGGGCGGAAAATCACTTCATGCGGCCGATATAGCCACAGCCGGAAAGGTTATCGCATGTGACGTATCTGAACAGAAGGTTGATCGCATCAGGGAGAACATAGACCGCTGCGGATTTACGAATATAGAAACCGCGGTTTCGGACGCAACCGTATACGATGAGAGCCTGTCGGATATCGCCGATGTTGTCATAGCTGATGTCCCATGTTCGGGACTTGGTGTCATGGGAAGAAAGAACGACATCAAATACAACATCACCCAAGACGGTATAGCATCTCTCATACCGCTCCAGCAGAGCATATTAAAAAATGCCTGCCGGTATGTCAAAACGGGCGGTACGCTTATGTTTTCGACATGCACATGCACCCGGGCGGAAAATCACGACAATGTACGTTTTCTTATCGAGGAATGTCAAATGAAACCGGTGGGATTTTACGACCTGATCCCCGAAAAGCTTCGCGACGATACCGCAATGGAAGGGTATTTACAGCTGTATGGGAAGGATATGAAAACGGACGGGTTTTTCATAGCAAAGTTTACGAAATGAACGAAAAGAAAGACATCAGATCATTAACATACGACAAACTGTGCGAAGTGTTCGAGACGCTCGGAGAGAAGCCGTACCGCGCGGGCCAGGTGTTTGAGTGGCTCCACAAGAAGAAGACGGACGATCTGTCGAACATGACCAACATATCGAAAGATCTTCGAAACAAGCTGTCCGAAAGCTTTGAAATATACTCAGTAACACCGGTCAGCGTTCTTGTATCCGAAATCGACGGGACACGAAAGTATCTGCACAGATTAAACGACGGTAACGTAATCGAGACGGTTCTTCTGCGATACGATTACGGCAACACAGTATGTATAAGCTCACAGGTAGGCTGCAGAATGGGCTGCAGCTTTTGCGCTTCCACGATAGACGGGCTTGTAAGGGGGCTTACCGCGGGTGAGATGGCAGGGCAGATATACTCGGTTGAGGCAGATATAGGCGAAAGAGTCGGGCATGTTGTTGTAATGGGAAGCGGAGAGCCGCTTGATAATTATGACAGCTTCACTGATTTTGTCGATATCATAACCGACAGACGGGGCGCGGATATTAGCGGCAGGAACATTACGGCTAGTACGTGCGGCCTGGCACCCAAAATACGTGAGCTTGCGGACAGGAAATACGCTCTGACGCTCGCGCTTTCACTTCATGCCGTGACCGATGAAAAGAGGAAGACGCTCATGCCCGTGGCAAAGAGCTATCCGCTCAGTGAAGTTCTTGATGCGTGCAGGTATTATTATGACACGACGGGGCGGCGTATAACGCTTGAATACAGCCTGATAAAGGGCGTTAATGACACCAGTGAGGATGCGGATGGATTGATCGGGATAGCATCGTCTCTTAAGGCTCATGTAAACCTCATTCCGATCAACCCGATTAAAGAGCGCGAATACCGCCAAATAAGCCGTAAAGACGCCGAAGCACTTAAAAATAAACTTGAAAAAAACAATATAAATGTTACTATAAGAAGGGAAATGGGGCGCGATATTAGCGGAGCTTGCGGGCAGCTGCGGCGCAGCTTCATTAATGACAACCCGGTAGGAGAACAAAATGCTTAAGACTTACTCGATGACAGATATCGGACGAAAGAGGAAGCTCAATCAGGATACTGTCTATTCATGCGAACATCCCCTCGGCAATCTGAACAACCTGTTCATCGTATGCGACGGGATGGGAGGCCATAAAGCAGGAGATTATGCATCCGCATACACGGTCAAGGCTATAGAGCGTGAAGTGGAGGCGTGCGAGGACAAATCACCGATCAAGATACTTCGTGAGGCTATCACGGTAGCCAACATTGAGATATATGACAAGGCATCGTCGGAGGCCGACTTTGCCGGAATGGGAACAACTTGCGTTGCCGCCACGGTGGCGGATGATATTCTTTATGTTGCCAATGTCGGTGACAGCAGGCTGTATCTTATTGACAAGGATATTACGCAGGTCACGAAGGATCACTCTCTTGTTGCGGAGCTTGTAAGAAAAGGATCGCTTGATGCCAGTCAGGCGAAAGGGCATCCCGACAAGAACATTATCACAAGAGCTATAGGTGCCGCACCGTCGGTTGACATTGATTTCTTCGAAGTCGAGCTTAACACGGGCGACATTATACTTATGTGCACGGACGGTCTTACGAACATGGTCGACGATGATGAGATACTGCGCATCGTCAAGACGAGCGTGGATGTTCCGGATATTGCCGAGAATCTTATTAAGATGGCTAATCACAACGGCGGTAAGGATAACATAGGGGTAGTTATCGTTGAGGCCGTGGAGGAGATATAAATGCTGGAAATAGGTACATTTTTAGGGGATAGATACGAAATACTCGAATTGATCGGCAGCGGCGGCATGGCTGACGTTTACAAGGCAAAATGCCACAAGCTCAACAGATTTGTAGCGATCAAGGTACTCAAAGCCGAGTTCTCATCGGATTCGAGCTTCGTATCCAAGTTCAAGGCCGAGGCACAGGCTGCCGCAGGTCTGATGCATCCCAATATCGTTAACGTATATGATGTCGGTGAAGAGAACCGCATGTATTATTTCGTTATGGAGCTTGTCGAGGGTATCACGCTCAAGCACTATATCGAGAAGAAGATACGACTTACGGCCAAGGAAGCGGTCAGCATAGCGATACAGGTTTCCATGGGTATCGAGGCCGCACATAACAACGGTATTATTCACCGCGACATCAAACCTCAGAACATTATCATTTCCAAGGAAGGAAAGGTTAAGGTTGCGGATTTCGGTATTGCTAAGGCGGCAACTAGCAACACCGTTACAAGTCACGCAATGGGATCCGTTCATTACACCTCACCCGAACAGGCAAGAGGCGGATATTCGGATGCCAAGAGTGACATCTATTCGATAGGTATCACGCTGTTTGAGATGATAACCGGTCATGTTCCGTTTGACGGTGAGACGACCGTGGCTGTTGCGATCAAGCACATTCAGGAAGAAATGCCCTCACCGAGAGTATATGTTCCCGATGTTCCGATAAGCGTTGAGCAGATTATCGCAAAGTGCTGTCAGAAGAATCCCGACAGAAGATACGGCAATGTCGGTCAGCTCATACGTGATCTCAAACATTCACTCACGAATCCCGACGAGGAGTTCGTTGTATTCTCAGAGCCGGCATCCGAGGGCGGCACGAAGAACATTTCCGATATGGAGAAGCTCCAGATCAGGAAAGAGATGGCAAGTCCCCAGTTAAGACCGGATCAGAGCGCTCCGCTTCCGATACATCAGACGGCTCCGCAGAACATTTACCAGCCGGCACACGAAGAGCCTTCCGATGTGTATGAGGATGATGATTTTGAGGATGTGTTCGGTGTAAGGAACAGGAAGAGTGCCCCGGCACCGAGAGAGGATGTCAGAAGAGGCGCTGATAAGAGAGATAAGAGAGGCAAAGATACAAGAGCCCAAAACAAGAAAAATCGCAACGCTTCCAAGAACGCTCCCAAGAGCGCATACAGGGGCAGGGAAGACGATTATTATGATGACGAGATGGATGATGACGTAGATCCCAAGATGGAGAAAGCAGTCACCATACTTCTTGTTGCGGCTGCGATAGTGATCACGATCATTGCGATCGTTGTAATAGGCAAAGTATTCGGAATGTTCTCGGGAAGTGCATCTTCGGATGATGGCGAGGAGCTTAAGATCGAAACATCCGCGGGTACTACCGTTGTACCGAATGTTGTAGGAATGACAGTTGCCGATGCCGGTGATGCACTTACCAAGGCCGGACTTACCGCCAAGGCGACATACAAGGAATCGACGGAATACGAGAAAGACTTTATCATCGAACAGGATGTTGAGCCCAATACCGAAGTTGCAAGCGGAACAGTTCTTAACCTAGTAGTATCAAGCGGCAAGATAGTAGGCGTGACCGTTCCCGATGTTGTCGGTATGTCTGAGGCGGAGGCCAAGGTCAAGCTTGAGGAAGAAGGCTTCTCCATGCAGAAGCAGCTTCAGGAAAGCGCAGACGTTGAGAAGGGTAATGTAATATCGCAGAACCCGCTCGGCGCAACGACGGCTGCCAAGGGAAGTCCGATCACGGTTGTAATAAGCTCGGGTTCAAGCGTTGAGCAGATAGAGATGCCCGACCTTACGGGCAAGACCGAAGAGGAGGCCAAGGTTGTTATTGAAGAGGAAGGTCTCTCTATAGGAACCGTTGCGGAAGAAGATTCCGATTCGGTTGAAAAGGGCAAGGTTATATCACAGGCTCCGGCAGCGGGCGGCATGGTAGACAAAGGAACTGCCGTTGATCTTAAGATAAGTCTCGGTAAGAAGATTAAGACATATTCGTGTTCGGTTGAGGTTGGAGCTCCGGGTAATTTCATGGAGGGTTCGGAGGCTGTTATAGTTCTCCTAAGCCCGAGTGGAGAAGAGCTCGGAAGGTTCTCGACCACATCGTTCCCGTATACGGTCAACAAGAACGATATAAGCGATGTATCAAGCGGTGTGATTACGATCACATATTTGTCGGCTGAAGGAACGTGGGAGACGACCAATCCGACGGCAGTAACGTTTACAGCGGTAGAGGAGTAATGCAGGGACGGATAATCAAAGGGATCGGTGGATTCTATTATGTTCATACCGATGACGGATTATATACCTGCAGAGCCAAGGGTCTGTTCAGACTGGACGGTACCAAGCCGCTTGTCGGTGATCGCGTTGAGATGGATGTTGTTCCCGGCGAGGAGATGGTCGGAAACATCGTCAGCATTCTTGACAGGAGCAATGAGCTCATAAGGCCTAATGTCGCCAACGTCGATCAGGCACTCATCATATTTGCGCTCGTATCGCCCAAGCCGAATTTCGTAACGCTCGATAAAATGATTTTGCAGTATAAGGCACAGGGTATACCTGTGCTCATATGCTTTAATAAAGAGGATATAGCTGATGATGAGCTTGCACGCCGTGTTGTTGAGGATTATTCGGACAGCGGCTGCAAACTGTTCGTGACAAGTGCAACCTTAAAGGAAGGCACGGATGATCTTATGACATCACTTACGGGCAAGACGACAACAGTTGCGGGACCGTCAGGTGTCGGTAAATCATCTATCATCAATTGTCTTACAAACGGTTATACCCAAAAGACCGGGGAGATATCGGAAAAGCTTGCAAGAGGTAAGCATACGACTCGTCATTCTGAGATCATTCCCATCGGTGAAGATACGTACATTATTGACACGCCGGGCTTCGGTTCGTTCGAACTGTTCGATATTGCTCCGGAAGAATTGTCGGATCAGTATGAAGAGTTTAAGGATCTTTCGGCGTGTCGTTTTATGCCGTGTTCACATACACATGAGCCGGGCTGCGCAATAAAGAGTGCGGTCGAAGAGGGAAAAATATCCCGGCTTCGGTATGAGAACTACGTGTATATCTATAATGAATCAATTAGATCAAGGAGATACTGACATGAATATTCTGGCACCATCGATCCTTGCCGCTGATTTCGGACATCTTGCCGACGTTATGGCTCAGGCCGAAAAGGGAGGATGCGAATATTTTCATTTTGATGTAATGGACGGTATGTTCGTACAGAACATATCATTCGGGATACCGGTTCTTGAATCCGTTCGCAAAATAACGGACAAGACGCTTGATGTACATCTTATGGTAGATGCTCCGCAGAGATATGTAGACAAGTTTATTGACGCGGGGGCAGACATCATAACGGTTCATTTTGAGGCATGCGAGCCGATAAGAGAGACAATGGCACGTATTCATGAGCGCGGTAAGAAGGCGGGTATTGCAATCAAACCGGCAACGGATATTTCGGTTCTTGAGCCTTATCTCGAGCTGGCCGATATGTTTCTTGTTATGACTGTGGAGCCCGGATTCGGTGGGCAGAAGTATATCGAGATGTGTACGGACAAGGTAAGAAACCTTCGCCGGACCATAGAAGACAAAGGTCTTGAAAAAGATGTCGAAGTAGACGGCGGCATTACAAGGGATAACGTTAAGACCGTACTTGACGCCGGAGCCAATGTCATCGTAATGGGTTCCGCGATATTCAAAGGAGACATTGCAGACAATTCGGCATTTTTCAGCCGGATGTTTGAATCATACAACAAAGGAGAGTTTTGATGAAGAATTATATCAAGATAGCCAGACCGGATCACTGGGTTAAAAACGCATTTATAATTCCGGGACTTGCGATAGCGATCCTCCTTACTGATTTTACGTTTTCGACGGATGTGATCATAAGGTTCATTGTCGGCTTCATGGCTACGTGCTTTATCGCTTCGGCCAATTATGTAATTAACGAATGGCTTGATGCGGAGTTCGACAAATATCATCCGACCAAGAAGTTCAGACCCGTTGTATCGGAGAATATGAAGCTTTCACTTGTCCTTGTCGAGTATGCGATTCTGATCGTGCTCGGTGTAGCACTTTCACTTTATGTCGGCAGGATATTCACTTATATGGAATTGTGGCTCCTTATCATGGGAGTTCTGTATAACGTTAAGCCTATAAGAACAAAGGATATTCCGTATCTTGACGTTTTATCGGAATCGATCAACAACATGATAAGACTCCTGCTCGGATGGTTCATCATCACGCAGGATTTCCAGCCACCGATCAGTATACTGATAGGTTACTGGTTCGCCGGAGCATTCCTCATGGCTACAAAAAGATTTGCCGAGTACAGGATGATAGGAGATCCGTCGGTTGCGGGCCTTTACAGGAAGAGCTTTGCTCATTACACCGAGACAAGCCTTCTCGTTTCATCGTTCTTCTATGCGATGTGCGCGACGTTCTTCATCGGTGTATTCATGATCAAATACAGGATGGAATATATCATTGCGATGCCGTTTGTATTCGGTCTTTTCTGCTTCTATCTTTACATTGCTTTCAAGCCCGATTCGGCCGTACAAAAGCCCGAGAAGCTCTACAAGGAAAAATCACTCCTTGTGTATATCGCGATACTCGTGATAATTCTTCTCGCGCTTACGATAATCGATATACCGATGCCGACATACTGGACAACACCTACGCTGTTTGATGTGTAAAGCGTATCTGACGTTATGATGAACAGGGATTTTGAAGATTATAAACTGTATGTGTTTGATCTTGACGGAACACTCTATGATCAGCCGAATCTTCGGAAGATGATGGCCGCAAGGCTTATACGCCACTATGTATGCCATCCTTTTTCGGTAAAGGATATGTTCATAATAATGCGCTTTCGAAAGGTTAAGGATACTTGGACGAAAAACGCATCCGAGGAAGATATCATCAAAAAAGTCGCCGGGGATATGAACATAGACTGTGACAGGGTAGAGCGTACAGTAAGAAAGTGGATATACGATGATCCGCTCGAAGTACTTAAAAAGACAAGAGACGATGCACTCATTGATAAAATCGCAAAGCTCCGGGAGCGCGGTGCTGCGGTAGTTGTCCTGTCCGATTATCCGACGGAAGATAAGCTTAAGGCTTTATGTGTCAACGTGGACAGAAGCTACGGCCCCGACGATCCGAGAATTGATGAACTTAAGCCATCCCCCAAAGGTCTTAAAGTGATCATGGAAGACTATAATGCGGAACCTAGAGACGTACTGATGATCGGAGACCGTATGGAAAAGGACGGCGAGAGTGCAAGGGCGGCAGGCGTTGATTACCTTATTTTGTCCCGCCATGTTGCCGAGAGGAATCTTACATGAAATCTGATCTTAAACATATTCTAATATTACATCTGTTTCTCGCAGTTTACTCAATGACCGGTATCGCATCCAAGCTTGCGGCCGGTGAGGAGTTCATGTCATTTAAGTTTATCCTGTATTACGGACTTGTCCTGTTCGGACTGTTTGTATATGCGATTGCATGGCAGCAGATCATAAAGCATATGCCGCTTATTACCGCGTATGCGAACAGGGGTGTGACGGTAATATGGGGACTTATATGGGGATACTTCATATTTTCCGAACAGATTACGCTTCGCAAAATCATCGGAGCGGCTGTGATCGTAGCCGGTATTGTGTTCATCGTTACCGCGGACGCCAAAGAGGAGATGGCTTCCGAAAAAGCGGATGAGGTTAAAACGGAAGGAGCGGATGATGGGCAATGAGATAAAGCTCCTTGACTGTACGCTTCGCGACGGCGGATATCTCAACGATTGGGAGTTTGGAAACAGTAACATCATTAATATTTTCGAGCGGCTTGTAAGCGCAGGTGTCGATATTATAGAGACCGGATTTCTTGATGACCGGAGGTCGTTTGATGAGAATCGTACGATTTTTCCCGACACACAAAGTGTGAACAGAATATACGGCAAGCTGTCAAAGGGCAGCTCGACAATAGTCGGGATGATAGATTACGGAACATGCAGCATAGATAACGTCATGGACGCAAAAGACTGTTATCTCGACGGCATCAGGGTCATTTTCAAAAAGCAGAAGATGCACGATGCCATTGATTTTTGCCGCATGATCAAGGAAAAGGGATACAAGGTTTTCGCGCAGGCCGTATCGATAACGAGTTATGACGACGATGAGCTCGCGGAGCTTGTCGGTCTTGTGAATGAACTTGAGCCGTATGCGTTTTCGCTTGTGGATACGTACGGACTTCTCCATAAAGGTCAGCTGCGTCATTATTTTGATTTTGTGTGCTTACACATGAAGAATTCAATCGGAATCGGTTATCATGCGCACAACAACTTCCAGCTCGCGTATGCGAATTGTATAGAGCTTATCGACGATCCGCCGAAGGACAGAATGCTTATCGTTGACGGAACACTTTACGGCATGGGCAAGAGTGCGGGCAATACGCCGATAGAGCTGCTTGTTATGCACATGAACGGGTATCACGGCACTCATTATCATAACAGCCAGATACTTGAAGCGATAGAAGTTACGATGCTCGATATGTACAGGAAAGTCGGCTGGGGTTATTCGTTCAAATTTTTCCTTGCGGCATCCCACGACTGCCATCCCAATTACGTAAATTACCTTATGGACATCGGGAAGCTTTCGGTCAAGTCGATCAACGAGATATTGGGATCGCTCGAAGGCGAGAAAAAGCTTTTGTACGACAAGGAATATATCAAGGATTTGTACTTTGATTATCAGAAGCAGCACTGCGCGGACTCAGAGTCCGTAGGTGAACTCATGGAAGCGCTTAAAGGCGCCGACGTACTTCTGATGGGACCCGGAAAGAACATCTACCTTCAGAAGGACAGGGTACAATCGTATATAAAGAGTAAAAAGTGCATTACGATCTCGATTAACTTTATACCCGGAGATTACGACATCAATTACGTGTTCATGAGTAATGCAAAGCGATACGTACAGCTGTGCTCTTCGCTTAATGAACAAAAAGAACGCTCAAAGCTTATCGCAACGTCAAACATTACGAGAACGCTCGGAGAGTTTGATTATACGCTCAGCTACAGCGCACTTCTTGATGAGGATGCGCTTATGCCCGATAACCCGCTGATCATGCTGTTAAAGCTTCTTAAGAAGGCCGGTGTGTCTTCCGTAGGTCTTGCGGGATTTGACGGATACAGGGAAACATCCGTTTCGAATTACGTGAATCCGAACATGGAGTATTCCTACAGCAAGGAAGAGGCAGATAATATTAACAAGGATACAGTGGAAGGAATTCGCAAGCTTGACCTTCCGGTCAGCCCGGTATTTGTAACGGAGAGTATTTATGAGAAAATATGACGCGGCAATATTCGACCTTGACGGCACACTTCTTGATACGGCAGAAGGTGTGTTCAAATCGGTTGAGCATGTTATAAAGACACTTGAACTTCCGCCGATTTCGGAAGAAATAAAAAGAACATTCATAGGACCGCCCATGCAGAAGTCATTTGCAAGGGTATACGGATTAAGTACCGAAGAGGCAAGAAAAGCCGCCGATGTATTTCGCGATACGTATAAAGGCGAGGATCTTCTTCTTGCGAAGCCTTATGAAGGTATATTCGATACTATAAAGACTCTTCGTGATGCGGGCGTAAAGTGTGCCGTCGCAACATACAAAAGACAGGACTATGCCGACAGGATACTTGAGCATTTCGGGTTCGATAAAATATGTGATAAGATATGCGGGTCGGACTTTGAAGGAGTGCTGACAAAAAGAGACATAATAGAAAACGCGATTAAGTATCTTGGCGTAACGGATTATTCGCGTGCTGTCATGGTAGGTGACAGCGATAATGATGCGATAGGTGCCGATGAGATCAAGGTTCCGTTCATCGCCGTAACATACGGATTTGGATTCGGAAATGAGACGGACGCCGATGCGTATCCGAACGTCGGTGTGGCAGCGACCACGGGAGATATTGTAAGGATAATATTATGAAGATGAAGGTTTCCGAGTATATTGCGGAATTTTTCGTACAAAGAGGAGTTACCGATGTCTTTATGGTGACCGGAGGCGGAGCGATGCATCTAGACGATGCTATCGGCCATAAGGAAGGTATAACCTGTACATATAATCATCATGAGCAGGCATGTGCCATCGCCGCAGAAGGATATGCGAGGCTTACCGGAAAGATAGCTCCGGTTCTTGTCACGAGCGGACCGGGTGGAACAAACGCCATTACGGGCGTCATCGGAGCGTGGCAGGATTCGATACCGATGTTTGTCGTATCGGGGCAGGTCAAATGCGAGACTACGACCGCATTTTGTGATGTACCGCTTCGTCAGCTCGGCGATCAGGAATTTCAGATAATCGATTCCGTGCAAAATATGACCAAATACGCAGTCATGGTCACGGATAAAAATACAATAAGATATCACCTCGAAAAGGCGTGGTACTTGTGCAACAACGGACGAAAGGGTCCAGTGTGGCTCGATATTCCGCTTGATATTCAGGCGGCTACGGTTGAAGCCGATGAGCTTAAAGGATTTAATCCCGAGGATGAAGGCATATCGGAAAATCCCGTATATGATACTGCTCTTACCGCCGGGATAATTGATAAGATTAAGAGTGCAAAGCGCCCCGTGATTCTCGCCGGAACAGGAATTAACGTAGCCGGAGCGCGAGATGAATTCATAAAGTGCGTAGAGTGTTTGGGAATACCCGTACTTACGGCGTGGAATGCACACGATGTACTTCCAACATCTCATCCGCTGTTTTGCGGCAAGCCGGGAACCGTTGGTCTTCGCGGAGGCAATTTCATTGCACAGTCAGCCGACCTTCTTCTTGTTCTCGGATGCAGGATGAACATAAGGATCATCAGCTACAACAAACATGAATTTGCTAAAGATGCGTATAAGATAGTTGTTGATATAGATGCCAACGAGCTTAAGAAGCCGACGGTTAATGTCGATATGCCGGTATGTGCCGATGTTAAGCATGTCATGAGCGACATCGTACGATACATTAAAGAGGATGCTTCGTACGATCCGCTTGATTTCAAAGAGTGGCTTACGCGCGCGCGGGAAATCGATGCTAAATATCCGGCCGTACTTGACAGCTACAGGCATACGAAAAAGCTCAATCCGTATGTGTTCCTCGAGGCGATGTTTGATCATCTTTCAGAGGGCGATGTTACCGTTACGGGTAACGGCGGAGCGTGCGTGATGGGATTCCAGAGCTCCGTCATCAAGAAGAACCAGAGGCTCTTTACCAATTCGGGATGTGCCGCAATGGGATACGGTTTTCCGGCAGCGATCGGAGCGGCAGTTGCAAGAAGAAACGCTGCAGATGGCAGACGCGTGATTTGTCTTGACGGTGACGGAAGCTTTATGATGAACATTCAGGAGCTTCAGACGGTAGATTACAACAGGCTTGACATTAAGATCGTGATACTTAACAACAACGGTTATCATTCGATCAGACAGACGCAGCAAAATCTCTTTTCGGGAAGAGATCTGATCGGTGTCAGTGACGGTAACGGTTTATCGTTCCCGGACTTTTCGAAAGTTGCCAATGCATTTAACATTCCGTATGTACGCATAGACTGCGAAGACGATCTTTCCGGTAAGCTAAACAATGCTCTTAACGAGAAAGGCCCGATCATGATAGAAGCGGTAGTTGATGATGCCCAGAATTTCGAGCCGAAGCTTTCATCGAAAGTGCATCCGGACGGTACGATCACGTCCGCAGCCAATGACGATATGTTCCCGTTCCTTCCGAAAGAGGAATACGAATCGGTAAAACAGTTTTTGAAAGGATAATTTATGAGCAAGATATCGATAATCATTCCGGTGTATTACAATTCCGACACACTTATGCTTCTCTATGAAGACATGAAAGAGAAGATACTCGGCGATCTCGGTGACTACGAGATAGTTATGGTCGACGACGGTTCGGAAGATGATTCGTGGGAAGTCATGAACCGGATAAGGGATCTTGACGAGAACGTCAAATGTGTAAGACTGTCGCGCAATTTCGGCGAACATGCCGCAATACTCGCGGGACTGTCCCAATGCACCGGTGACTGCGCTGTAACCAAGCAGGCTGATCTTCAGGAAGATTCCGAACTGATCGTAAGACTGTATGAAAAATGGAAAGAAGGAAACAAAGTTGTTCTTGCGGTACGCGAGGAAAGAGATGAGCCCGCGCTCAAGAAGTTCTTCGCCAATATGTATTATTCGATCGTCCGCAAGACAATAGACAACAGGATGCCCAAAGGCGGATGCGACTGTTATCTTGTCGACCGTCAGGCTATAGAAGTTCTGCTTCGTCTCGATGAGAAGAATTCATCGCTTACGCTGCAGGTGTTGTGGATCGGTTTCAAATCGGCAAACGTATATTTCCACAGAAAAGACAGGGAAATAGGAGAGTCGAAGTGGACTTTCTCCAAGAAGTTCAAACTCGTTATCGATTCCATGATGAGCTTCTCGTACTTCCCGATCAAGTTCATGTCGGGACTCGGAGTTGTTATGGCGATACTTTCATTCATTTGGATAATCGAAGTACTGCTTGAGTATTGCATACTCGGCACACCGGTACAAGGATGGTCGACACTTATGTGCCTCGTGCTGTTTTCTTCGGGAATGATACTTCTTATGCTCGGAGTTCTCGGTGAGTACCTGTGGAGGACACTTGACGCAACGAGGAACAGACCCGTGTTCATAATAGATACGATCAACGATTCAAGGAAAGACAAATGACGGTATTTATTCTTGTTTTTATATCGGCCTCGCTCATATCGGCTTTTTCGCAGATATTACTTAAGACGGCGGCCCGCATACAGTATAAATCGTGGATATACGAATATATGAACGCAAGGGTCATCATTGCTTACGTGATTTTCTTTGTGGCAACACTCATAACCGTATACTGCTATAAAGTCATACCGCTTTCTCTCGGCGCGATGCTTGAAGCAAGCGGCTACGTTTTCGTTACCGTACTCGGACGCCTCATACTCAAAGAGAAGGTATCATGGCAGAAAATCGCAGGCATGGTACTTGTTATACTCGGAGTCATTATTGTGGCTTTTTGATCTTTCGAAATGATTAAGTTCTTAAAGAAGAATTATGTTTATATATTGATGTTCATATGCTTCTGTCTGTTGCTGTGGCGCTCATTTAAGGGGTTCTGCTGGTCGGACGAGGCATTCTATGTTTCTACGACGGACAGGTTCTACAGGGGTGCCGTTCCTCTTTACGACGAGTGGTTCAGAACCCAGCTGTCTTCTCTTGTAATGCTTCCGTTTTATGCCGCATACGTACTTATTGCCGGATCAAATGCCGGTATCATTTTGTATTTTAGAATATTGTATCTGCTGTTATCTGCAACGGCAGCAGTGATAAGCTACAGGATACTTTCCAAGAACTATCCGAAGTATGTTGCCGGATGCGCGTCGCTTTTTGTAATGATCTATGCACATCTTAACAATGCGACCTTTTCTTATTACATGCTTTCGTTTGTATTTTTGTTTACGGCACTGATGCTGATATATGATTTTAACAGCTTGGGGAAAAAGGGAGAGCTTGTCGGAGCCGGAGTACTTATTGCGTTGTCAGTACTGTGTATGCCTGCGTTTTCTGTCGGGTATGCGATTATAGTATTGTTGGTGATGGGTCTCATTGCGCTTTGTAAGATCCGGTTTGTTTCGGAACACCTGTCAAAAGAATATGATCCGGCAGGCGCGCGTAAGGCGCTTGGATATACCCTGATCGGAATAGTTGTTCCGGCACTAATATTTGCCATCTATATTGCTGCAAGGGCAGGCATCGCCGATCTTGTAAAAACGCTGCCTTACGCACTCGTTGATAACGAGCATGTCAATACGTTCGGATACTACATAAGAAAGCCTCACAGGAGCCTTAAGGAAGTATTCGGGACATATACATATGCTTCTTATGCACTGATCGCGGCATCATTCGTATTCGCAAGATTTCTAAAAAAATCAATGCTTGGTCATGTAGTAGTCATAGTTGATACCGTATTGTTTTTGGTCATGTCATTTGTGTCGCTCGGACATACCGGATACATACAGGTTGCTTTTTTCATGTTCATGATCCCCGTATATTTCGTATCGCAAAAAAGGAATCCTAAGCTGTTCTGGCTTACCGTTATACCGTCCGTTGTCGTGGCGGTAATATACTGTTTCACATCAAGTGATTTTCTCTACGTAATGGCTATTGGAGCCGCGCTTTCAACCGGAACGGGCGTATGTGTGCTTTATGATTTTTACACGGGGAATGTCAAAGGAAACGATAAACTGTCCCGTGTTTATGCATGTGGCTTGACGATTGTGTGTCTGTTTACTCTTACGGTAACACTCGTATTAAGGATAAGGAACGTCTACAGGGATGCGCCTCTTGCAAATCTTACCGAGCCCGTAACAAAGGGTGTTGCAAAGGGGCTGTATACGACAAAAGACCATCTTCGGATGTATTTTGATGTTTTGGATGTGATAGAAGAATACTGCATGGATACCGGAAAGTTTGAGGTCATAAGTGGCAATCCGGCAGGAAATGTGCTGTTTTCGAAAATACTTCCGTGGGGATATGCCGAAAGCGGTCTTTCGTGCGGCTATCCGACAACGTGGCGTGCGACCGCGTATGACAGCACCCAGCTGGAAAAATATTACAGTATTCACACAACAAACGTTCCGGATGTTATAATAGTGCTTAATGACGAATACGGATCGTATGATGCGGCGGGGGATGTTGACGATGATCACAACCCGAATCTTGACGAGATGAGCGATTACTGGAAAGATTACATCATACAAAACGGTATGTCTCAAATAGAAGTTAAATGCGGAAAGGTCTATTGCAGACCGAGATGAAAGGGGAAGAAATGATACCTGTTAATGAATTGGTAAGAGGATTTAAGCTTTATCAGAAAGAATACGAGGACAAAGCTCTTAGCGTACTTCGAAGCGGTTATTACGTAATGGGTAACGAGATGAGAGCGTTTGAAGAAGAGTTTGCCAAAGCTCTCGGCAGCGATGCAATATGCGCGGGAGTAGACAACGGACTTGATGCTATATGGCTCGGGCTTAAAGCTTGCGGGATCAAAGAGGGTGATGAGGTCATCGTTCAGGCGAACGGATATATCGCCACGATGCTTGGCGTTATGCAGTGCGGTGCGACACCTGTTTTTGTGGAACCTGATGAATATTATCAGCTCGATGCGGCCGCGATAGAATCCGCGATCACACCGAAGACGAAAGCTGTTCTTGTTACACATCTTTACGGCCAGGCGACCAGAATGGATCCTGTGCTCGAGGTGTGTAAAAAGCACGGACTTGATCTGTTCGAAGACTGCGCACAGTCGCATTTCGCATCATATAAAGGCGTTAATACGGGACTGTTCGGAAAAGCATCTTTCTTCAGTTTTTACCCCACCAAGAACCTCGGCTGCTTCGGTGACGGAGGTGCGGTAGTATCAAAAGATCCTGAAGTGATCGATGCCGTGAAGGTGCTTCGCAATTACGGAAGTGACAGAAGATATCATAACATCAAGCTCGGATTCAATATGAGACTTGATGAGATTCAGGCAGGACTTCTTCGTGTAAGACTGTCGCATATGGACGAGCTTATCGCCAACAGAAAGCATATTGCAGCAAGATATATCGAGGAGATAGACAATCCTCTCGTGGAGCTGCCGAAGATCGCACCGGATTGTGAGCATACGTGGTATCAGTTCATAGTGAGGGTCGATGATCAGGAAGCTTTTATGGATTATCTTAAGACGAAGGAAGTCGGAACCGATATATCATGGCGCACGCCTCCTTTCTTACAGCCGTGCATGAAGGATGAGTTCGGATTCAAAGAAGGTGATTTTCCGGTCACGGAAGAGTTGTGCGCGCATATTGTGACGCTTCCGATGATGGAATTCATGGAAGAAGACGAGATTACACAGATCGTAAAAGCCGTCAACAGTTACAAGAGATGAATAGCAATAATTAGTAACCAAAAAACAATAATTTGCATGCACATATTTGGGTGTATGTGATATAATATCATTAACTAAATCGTTTAAGAATCAGGATTGGTCAGAATGCACCATTTAATCAATAAACGTCACTTATTATCAGTTCTTGCGGCTTTTGTCGCTGTCACCGCTTTTCTTGTGGCATGTAATGTCAATACGGAAAGCTACGCATACATACATGATCCGGAAACCGAGATCATTGCTCTTTCCGACAACGGAAAGGCCGTTTACAAGGGAAACGGATACACATATACGAAAGATGAATCGTTTATCTACTTAAAAGGCAAGGACGGAGAGACGATACAGCTTCGATACATACCGAATGAAAAAGATGACGGTATGATCCTGTATGAGAAGTCCACATACGTTTATTCCGGCGACGATGAACCGGACGGGATAGTAGGTGTATGGAAGCAGGATAACGGTTGGGAATACCAGTTCACCGAAAACGGAACGTTTTCCGAGGAGAATATTTTCTTCGGGCATTACGCGGTAGATGAGAAGGCATCGACGATCAAGCTCATGTACGACGATCCGATAGAAGATGCAATACTGTATTACAGCCTAGACGGTAATAATCTTACAATTGATTACCCGTGGCCTATGGTGAGAACGGGGTCGCAGAACAAATAGGTCATAAGCGGGGAACCGCTTTTGATAAATCCGGCAGCATGGTGCTGTCGGGAGAACAAAAGGAGGTACATTTATTATGAAAATGAAACGCATTGTTTCAACACTCTTAGCCGGCGCTATGGTACTTACGCTCGTTGGTTGTGGTGGCTCAGCAGCAGCTCCCGCTCCCGCAGCAGAAGCACCTGCAGCAGAAGCACCTGCTGAGGAAGCAGCACCCGCCGAGGAAGCAGCTCCTGCTGAAGCAGCAGCTGAGGCTACAGGCGACGCTGTAACACTTGAGATGTGGTGTATCGCAACGGAGAGTGACTCAAACCGTCACGCTTACGAGGAAGCCATCAAGGAAATGGCTGCAAATCATCCCGAGATCACACTCAATTGGGAAGCATTTGAGAACCAGTCTTACAAGACAAAGATCAAAGCAGCTGTATCAGCTGACGAAATGCCTGACATCTTCTTCACATGGTCATGCGCATTCCTCGGCGATTTCGTTCAGGCAGGTAAGGTTTATTGCCTCGACGATGCACTTGCTAAGTACAAGGACGAGCTTCCCGAAGTTATGCTTGGTAACACAACATACGACGGCAAGCACTACGGTGTTCCCACAACTATGAACATCGTTGGTCTTTTCGCTAACATGGATCTTCTTAAGGAAGCAGGATACGATGAGGTTCCCGGAACATACGAAGACTTCATTAAGTGCTGTGATGCCCTTAAGGCAAAGAACATCATTCCTTTCGGTTGTGCCGGCAAGGAGACATGGTGTGTAACAGAGTACCTTGAGTCAGTAATCGAGAAGAGCGTTGGCGCTGATACTCTTAACGACATCTTCCTTGGAAGAGCTACATGGAATAATCCTGACGTTGGAGCAGCTGTTGACACATTCCAGGGTCTTGTTAACAACGGTTACTTCGATCCTTCAGGTGCAGGTCTTACAAACGACGAAGTTAAGGCTAACTTCATGGCTGGTAAGTATGCATTCTACATGAACGGAACATGGAACTGCGCAGACTTCGCAGCTAACGAGGAGTTCTTCCCGAAGGTTAAGGTTAGTGAATTCCCTGTAATCAATGCAGACAAGGCTTCTCTTGGCCAGCTCATCGGTGGACCTTCAGATACTCTTGCAGTAGCAGCTTCTTCAGCTAACGCAGCAGTAGCAGCTGATTACGCTTGCGAACTCGGTAAGCTTATCTGCCACTATGGATACCTTGATGGTTGCGGACTTCCCGCTTGGACACCTTACGGCGACACAAGCGCTGTAAACGACCTTACAAAGGCAGTATCTGAGATCTGTGCAAACGCTAAGTCATACGTTCTCTTTGGTGATACAGCTATGAACGCTGACGACGCTAACACATACCTTTCATATGTTGAACAGGTTTATGGTTGCCAGGTTGACGGAAAACAGTTCATCGAGGGTCTTGCAAACGACATCAGATAATCATGAACTATATGTGATCTTTTAAGATCAAGCCCTCCCGAGCCTCCCTTTTGGGAGGCAGGGCGGGTATTTTTGTATGAAGGTTATTTCAAAAGGGTATATTACTGAAAGGTATTTGTTATGGCTGACAACAACAGTTACAAGAAGAAGACGGATGTCGGAAAGGGTATTACGATCTTTCTGTTTCTGCTTCCGGCTTTACTGCTATTTATAGGCATACTGATAGCACCGATCATCGTATCGGTATACAGGAGCATGTACGATTGGAACGGTCTTACCGATGGAACGTTCATAGGTCTTGATAATTATAAGGAATTGTTTACGAGCGGCTCGATCAAATTCACGGTCAGCCTGAAGAATGCGTTCATTCTCGCTTTCTTTTCTGTGTTCGTACAGCTTCCGATTTCGCTGTTCCTTGCACTTTTACTCGGACGTAAGGTAAAAGGTGAAAAAACATTTCTTTCGATCTATTTCATGCCCGTGTTGATCTCTACGGTGGTAATCGGTCAGTTATGGCTCAAGATATACAATCCTGATTACGGTCTTTTGAACAGATTCCTTGACGCAGTCAATCTTCCGGATCTTAAGCATGTGTGGGTAGGAGATGTGAAGACTGCACTCGGAAGTATCATAGTTCCTACAATATGGCAGTATATCGGATATCATATGCTGCTCATGTATGCCGGAGTCAAAGGTGTATCAACCGATCTTCGTGAGGCAGCAATGCTTGACGGAGCAACGAAGTGGCAGGTGGATAAGTACATTGTCATTCCGATCATCAAACCGATCATCCGTGTAAGTGTTATATTTGCCGTTACGGGTTCGCTTAAATCATACGACCTTGTACGTATACTTACGGAAGGCGGTCCTTTCAAGTCAACGGAAGTTCCGAGTACGTTGCTCGAAGAAATGATTTTCCTGCGTAACAGATTCGGAATGGGAAGTACAATAACCGTTATGCTTATAGCATTGTGCTTTGCCTTTGCATTGCTCATAACGGCAGCATTTAAGGATAAGGAGGCATAGACAATGGCTGAAAAGAAAAGAGACAGTGCCTCCGGTTATCAGTACGAGGAAATTAAGAAAACCAACCCGGTAGTTCGGGTCATCATATATATATTCCTGCTCATATGGGCAGCAATAAATATATTCCCGATTTATTTCATGTTCACGTTTTCACTCAAGTCGAACGAAGAGATATTCGGTGAGAATATTCTCGGCCTTCCTCGCGAATGGCTGTGGTCGAACTTCTCACAGGCTATGGGCACGGGTAATATGGGGCTGTATTTTGTAAACAGTATCATAGTTACGACAGCGTCCATTGCAATCTCGATATTTGCGGCGCTTATGGCAACGTATGCGCTTACACGTATCAAGTGGAGAGGAGCAAAGTTTACCAATGCTTTCCTGATGCTCGGACTTACGATCCCGATACAGGCGTCAATCGTTCCGATATATGTTCTTTTATCAAGAGCACATATGCTCAACCATTATTCAACACTTATCGTTCCGTATTCGGCATTCACACTTTCAATGTCGATACTGATAAGTACCGGTTTCATGGTTGATATACCTTATGATCTTGATGAGTCTGCAAGAATTGACGGCTGCGGTCTGTGGAGAACATTTTTTGCGATTATACTGCCGCTTATGAAGCCGGCATTGTCAACAATAGGTATATACGCATATTTACAGTGCTGGAATGAGTTCATGTTTGCGAATGTGTTCATAAGTGACAGCGCACACAGAACACTTCCTGTCGGAATCAAGGCTCTTTCCGGAGCATATACTACCGACTGGGGTCCTATAGGAGCGGCACTCGTTATTGCAACGTTCCCTACGCTTATTATCTACATCTTCCTTAGCAGCAAGATACAGGAGAGCTTCATCGCAGGTGCGGTAAAGGGCTGATCCGGGAAACAACATGACATATAAAAGGAACGGCACCGAATACTTCCGGTGCCGTTCCTTTATACGGATTATTTGTTATGGTTCACATCAAGTATTGCAACGGCAAATGCTCCGATACCGTTCGTCGGGTTGTCGGCGATCCTTCTTATGAGAGCGTGGATCGTATCACCGTTTTCCATCGTTTCGTTAACGACCATCTTATCGCCGATCTTTCGGCAGTTCCTGATGGATTCAAGAAGTGCGGGACTGATGGCCCCTTCTTTGGTGGCTTTATAATAGCCCTTTACAAAATCCCGGTATGTTTTATTGGTCCTTGTGATTTTGATCGTCTTGTTATCCGATTCCACAACAGCCATCGGAAGAGTATTAAAATACTGCTTAACCGATGATTCGAGCTCATCGCTTGATACTGCGCCAAGGTCATACAGATTGATCGAACCGACCGATCTGAAGTATTCGGTTTCGTCGGGATCCTCAAGACCAAGATTTGCGCCTTCTTCATATTTTGCGATCAGCTGATCCGCGGGAGATGGCTTGCAGAAATAGTATCCCTGCATCTTCGTGCATCCTATCTCACTTAAGAATTCAACCTGCTCAGCTGTCTCGACACCTTCGGTTACCGTCTCGGTATTAAGACTTATAGCCATGCGCATGAGCTCCGTAAGGAGCACTTTGGATTTGGGGCTTGTATCAAACTGCCTCATGAAACGCATATCGAATTTGATAAGATCAAACTGCACTTCCTGAAGAAGATCGAGAGAAGAGTAGCCGCTTCCGAAATCATCCATCCATACCGGGAAGCCGAGCTCCTGGAATCTCGCGATCTGGGCTTTCATGAAATCGAGGTTCTCACCGATAACGCTCTCGGTTATCTCAATTGTGATAAGGTCTCTCGGGACATCAGCAGTATCAACACGGTTGCATATTTCTTCAACGATATCGCAGCACTCGAAATCGGTCCTTGAAAGGTTGATAGAGATCGGAACGATCGGAAGTCCTGTATGAAGCTGGTTCTTGATCCTCTCGAGTACGATATCAACTATGTGAAGATCAACTTTGTATATCAATCTGGTATCTTCAAGTATCGGGATAAAGTCAGCGGGAGAGAGCATACCTTTTTCCGGATCGATCCATCTGGCAAGTGCCTCTTCGTCACAGACTTTTCTGCTCGTGGATCTGACTATCGGTTGATAAAATGCCGTTATCCAGTTTTCTGCAATGGCTCTGTCCAGATTATCAACTATGTACTGCCTGTTGATTTCTTTGGCAAGCATATCTTTGTCGTAATAAATAAAATATGATCTGTTGTCATCACGTTTGATATCACATGCATATTTCGCACGGTCACAGGCAAGAGATGTTTCGACTATGCCCATTGAATCCGGATATATTCCGGCACGAAGAGAGAGCGTCCGTCCTTTGTTGGCTGTTTTCATCTGTTTGAAAACGCGTTTGAGCTTTTTCTCAAGGTCTTTTGCTTCAGTAAATATAGCAAAATTATCCTGACCGATACGGCTGCAGCATTCATCGCCAAACTCGCGGGACAGGATCCGTGCCATTTCTTTGATCAGAATATCGCCCTCGGCAAATCCGTGCTTCATGTTATAGAAACGCATACCGTTGAAGTTCAGGAATACAAGCGCGGAAGGTATATTCTGTTCGTGCATATTGTTTCGTGCACTTTCCGCAAGCTTGAAGAAGTATGTCATGCTCGGAAGTCCGGTAAGAAAATCATAGTTCATCTCGCGGAATATCGTGCGTTCGCGTTCATTTTCATCGTTGGAAACGGATGCGTCGGGTTCGGCAGCTTTTCGTCTTCTTCTGTCATTGGTGGCAAGCTCGGGGAACTTTTCGTAGAACTTCTTCTTGTCTTCGTACATACGCTCATCGGCGCGGCGAAGAGCGATGCGTATGTTGCTGCCGATGTCTTCGATACAATATCCGATCGCAAATGAAAGGTTATCGTACTTCTCGCTGGCGGCTCTAATCTTGTCGATACGTTTTGTAAGGTCTTCTTCGGTTACGCCGGTTACGATTATCGCAAACTCATCTCCGCCGGCACGGAATATCTCTTCTTCGGAGAACGCTGTCCTTAAGGCGTTTGAAGCATTCTTAAGAAGAAGATCTCCCGAATTGTGTCCTTCGAGGTCATTGCCGGTCTTAAGTCCGTTAAGGTCTGCAAACACCACTCCGACTGATTTGTCTTCGCTGATACCGTGGCTCAGCTCATCAACGTAGTTGTTCATCTCGTTACGGTTCATGACTCCTGTGAGCATATCTTTCGAGCCTATAAGACGAAGTCTGTCAAGCAGCAGATAATTGCCAAGCTCCGAGCCGAGTATGAAAGTAGTAACTTCAAAGGTGTCCTTTATCTTGAGCGCACGCGATTCGTCAAAATTGATGGCCCATATGTAGCCGAGTAACTGACTGCGTGATTTTAACGGGAAGAGGATGATATTATGCGCCCCTGCACTCGATAGGGATTCGTACCACAGGGGATTGCGTTCTTTGACTATTTCCATATCATGGTCATTCTTGGCGATAAGACAGTCGCTTCCGGCTATGGTAGATGTCCACGATTCGGCCAGATCATAGAAGTCGTTGTCGATATATGTGTCCATCGGCAACAGTGAAGAGCCTTCCCGGAATGCTTCACCGAGTGTATAACATGTGCGTTCGATATCATTCATGACAAGAATGCAGCAGTACTCGGCGTGGCACAGTTCACGGATTCCGCCTATCACATCTTTTATTGTAGCTTTAAAATCGTTGGTACCGCGAAGCTTAATACAAATATCAAGAACGGAGGAAGCCGTTTCGGCGGATATGCTTGAGAGACGTTCGGAACTTGCCTCGAAATTGATCTCCATCAAATACAGACAGTAACAAAGATTGTTCTCTTCATAGTCGATTGGAAGGAACATCATGTTAAACCATACGTTCATCCGATCGGGATGCGCATAAGAATGCAGGCATTTCTTTTCAACGGCTGCGCCGTAGCAGTAATCCTCAAAGTTAAGATCTCTTGTCAGATAATCGGTATACTCGGAGTTCGGCACAAATTTGTCAGATAGCATCTGGGTACCGGGCGCGGGGTTCTCAATGGAGCTGATATAAGCCTTGTTACCCGTAACGATCCTGAACTTGCCCCGCTTTCCGCCGAGGAGCTTCTCAACCGATACAACACATGTCATTGCCGTCATGCCGTCAACAATCTTTTGAAAATCCATATTATCCCTCCAAAAGTCACACTGCTACAGTAAATTTTACCATTTTACATAGATGCCTACAAGAAGAATAATTCGAAAACTCTTTGAATTGGGCGGAATTTATTATACAATTATATATGTCTAATTATGTCTTCCCGAAAGGATTGTCATGAATCGAAACAATAATGAAAAAGTCATTGTACTTGTCACATCACTTGCATCCGTTGGTCTTATAATCGAGAACTTTTTGATGGGGTGGGAATTTTGGGTTCCCGCAGTCGTAGTTCTGGGTGTTATTTCAATGTGGGTGGTCAGTCTTTCAGAGAATATCGAGTTTGAAACCCGAAAGACTTTCTATTTTACTTTTGCCGCACTGATCTTGTTCTATCATGGCATTCACAAGACGAGCTTCTTTGATACGGCTCTTACTGTGGTTCTCGTCATGGCGACGTATTCGGTATTCTGCAGTATTCACATGATGAATATCTGTCTGCTTGAATATTTCGCGATATTGTTCATCCACCTGATCAATCTTCCGGGCGGTGAACCAATTGTCATGGATAAGATTTCCGTTTCCAGAGTATGTTTGCATATCGTAATTGTTCTGCTTGTATATTTCATCAGTGTAAGGTTTATCAATATCGGTATTGAGTCCCAGCATCAGGCAATTATAAGAGAGGAACAGATAAAGGCCAATGATGACAGCATGGAGGATTTTTTGTCAAATATTTCTCATGAACTGAGAACTCCCGTAAACGTTGTCAACGGAATGTCGGATCTGCTCATAAAGAGAGACGTTGGAAGCGAAGCCTATTCAATCAAAAATGCGGGTGTAAGACTTGCGTATCAAATCGAGGATATTCAGGATTACACCGAATGTAAAAGAGACAGGGTATTTCTTGAAGAAGATAACTATATGAGTACATCGCTTATCAATGATGTGGTAACAAGCTTCAGACTTAGCGATAACACCGGGGATCTGGAACTCGTTGTTGACCTTGATCCTGCGGTTCCGGCGATGATGAGAGGCGATATCAGAAAGCTCCATAAGATATTCCGGCATCTGCTCGAAAATGCGGTTAAGTTTACAAGAGTCGGCGGCATTTTTGTAAGGATGTATGTTGAAAATACCGGAAGCGGAGTTAACCTGTGCATTGAGATGACAGATACGGGTATCGGCATGGACAGAGTTGCGTTAAGATCCGTTACCGACGGAATGTATCAGGCTAACAAAAAAAGAAATCGCAGTTCGGGAGGTATCGGTCTCGGGCTGTTCATAGTGTATGGTTTTGCACATCGTATGGGTGGCTTTGTCAGAATAGAGAGCGAGAAGGGAGTCGGTACCATGATAAGGGTGACTATACCGCAGAAGGTTGTTGATCCAGCTCCCTGCTTATCTTTGGAGGAATCGTTTGAAGGGGCTGTGCTGTTCCATGTAAGACCTGACAAATACAAGATTCCCAAAGTACGTGATTTTTACCGCAGTATGGCTGCACATCTTGCCGCAGGCATTCATGTTCCGTTGTATTCCGCTGATACCGTTCATGAGGTTGAACGCTTGCGTGAGAAGCTGAGTGTTAAATATATATTCATGGGACCGGAAGAGTACGAGGAGAACACGGAATACTTTGATAAGCTTGCTGAGGACGGTGTCGTTGTGGCTGTATCGGCCGGCGCTGATTTTTGTGTTACAAAAGGCAGCCGTGTGATGCTTATGCCCAAACCGTTATATGCATATCCGGTTATTAAGATACTCAATGAGGGACGCTATGCTTCGGATCTTGAAGGCATCGGCAACACGGAGAGACCGGTATTTAAGGGCGTAAGAGCTCTGATAGTCGATGACGAGCCCATGAATCTTGTCGTTGCAACTTCTCTGTTCAGGGATTATGAGATGGAGATCGAAACCGCGGGCAGCGGCAGGGAGGCAATAAGAAAATGCCATGACAACGATTACGATCTTGTATTCATGGATCATATGATGCCGGAGATGGACGGCGTCGAAGCTATGAAGCAGATCAAGTCAGTTGTAAGCGATCTTGGTAAGGAAATAACGGTTGTGGCACTTACGGCCAATGCCGTTTCGGGAGCAAGAGAGATGTTTATCAGGGAAGGCTTTGACGGATTTATTGCTAAACCGATCAACACCGCTGATTTTGAAAGGGTGATGCTGCGTGTGCTTCCGCATGGCGCAACAAGCAGGGGAGGTGATAAGGAATGAATCCGATAAGGCTTGTAAAGAGTGCCTTTGCGGCAATCAAAGATCCCAACAGGGATTTCATTGAAAGAGTGTTCCTTATTCTGGCTCTTGTGTCGGAAGTGACGTTGATGATCGCATTCGTTGTTGATCTGATTACGTGGGAGAATCAGTCGGAGACTTTGTTCGTCGGATTGGTGCTTGTATTGGTGCCTGCTTATATACTCATAAGCCTTCGTTTTAATAAGCTTAAGCTTGCAATAAGGATCGTAATGTTTCTGCTTGTTGTTGCAATACTTCCGATACTGTTCTTTTTCGGCGGAGGACTTGAAGGCGGCGGTTTTATGTGGTTTATATTCGCCTTTATGTATATCGGTCTTGTGTTAAGAGGTAAGTGGCGCTTCATTATGTTTGCCGTACTTACGCTTCTCGGATTTGGTTGTTATTTTACGGCATATACACATCCCGAGCTCGTGTTCAAGCATTCAAGAGAAATGTTCTATGTTGATTCTTTTGTATCGCTGATTCTTGTCGGTATTTTATGTTTTGTTATGACGTGGGCACAGGGGCTTATATTTACCGAAGAGAACGAACGTGCCAAGAAAGAGGCCGAGAGAGCGGAAGAACTTACGGTTGCACAGAACCGCTTTTTCTCAAGTATGAGCCATGAGATTCGTACACCCATCAATTCCATTTTGGGACTTAATGAGCTTATTCTTCGGGACCAGAGTGCTTCGGATGAGATAATAAGGGATGCCTCGGGTATACAGGGCTCCGGTAAGATGCTGCTTTCACTTATTAATGATATTCTTGATTTTTCCAAGATCGAAGCCGGCAGTATGGACATCGTACCTGTCGATTATAAAGTCGGGGATATGATGTCTGAGATCGTTAATATGATGTGGCTCAGGGCACACGACAAAGGACTGGGTTTCGAGGTCAGCATTGATCCGGAAGTACCTACTGTGCTGTACGGTGATGAAGTGCGCATTAAGCAGGTGATAATAAACCTTCTTAACAATGCGGTCAAATATACAAGCGAAGGTCATGTGGGACTTCGTGTGGAGAGTAACAAGACGGGCGACGATACGATTGATCTGTGTGTTTCCATCTCCGACACCGGAATGGGAATCAAGAAAGAAGATATGCCGTATCTGTTCGATGCGTTCAAGAGAATAGACGAAGGAAAGAACAGACATATCGAAGGAACCGGACTGGGACTTAGTATTGTAAAGCAGCTTATTGACCTGATGAAGGGTAGCATTTCCGTAAACAGTGTGTACGGAGAGGGTTCAACGTTTACATTTACGATAAGCCAGATGGTGACCGATCACAACGGCGTCGGTGATCTGAATATACACAGTCAGCATGTTTCGAGAAAGGGAATTTACGAAGCAAGCTTTATTGCACCGGAAGCCAGAATACTTATTGTTGATGACAACGAGATGAACCTTGAAGTTGAGAGCAGGCTCCTTCGTGATACCGATATGAGAATCGACAAGGCAGTAAGCGGCAAAGAGGCTCTTGAAATGTGCCTGAAGGCTCATTACGATGCGATTTTCATGGATCATCTCATGCCCGGCATGGATGGAATAGAGTGCCTTAGCTCGCTTAGAAATCAGTCCGGCGGACTTAACAGGAATACGCCTGTAATTGTTCTTACGGCCAATGCCGGGAGCAGTAACAGGGAACTGTATAATCAGGCCGGATTCGACGGCTATCTTGTCAAGCCCGTTTCGGGAGCGGCTATGGAGGATATGCTCGTACATCATATTTCCGCCGAGAAGATCATACACAGAAATGCCATGAAAGTTGCCGGTGAAGATATCAGCACGACCGATAAATATGCGGAGAAAGCATCGGTGGTGATCACTTCTTCCAGTATGTGCGATCTTCCGGATTCGGTCATCAGAAAGCTTCACATTCCCATTATTCCTTTTGTTGTCAAAACGGATGAAGGTGAATTCAGAGACGGTGTACATCTTGATGCTTATGAGCTGATAAGGCATATCAGCGCCGGAAAAGAGGCAGTCTCTTCGCCACCCAATGAGAATGATTATACGGAATTCTTTGCCCACGCTTTAAAGAAGGCTCATCACCTCATTCATATTTCGATAACAACAAGCATGAGCAAGGACTATTATGCGGCAAGCGAGGCAGCACGGTCGTTTGATAATGTCACGGTTATTAATTCCGGATGCTTATCAAGTGCAACGGGTCTTCTTGTTCTTATCGGATGCAAGCAGGCACAGCAGGGCATGCAGGTTGAGGATATCGTTTCGGAACTTGAAATGATGAAGCAGCGCTTAAGGTGCAGCTTTATAATCAATACGACCGATTATATGGTCAAGAAGGGGTTGATCAGTCGTAATCTTCACAGGATCGCCGAGTCATTAAGCCTTCATCCTGCGATAAAGATAAGGGGCGACAAGGCAGGGCTTGGAGGTATATGGGCAGGAAGAACCCAAAGGGCTTACAGAAAGTATATAAGCAAAGCTCTTCCGGTTGACTCTATTCCGGATTCGGAGGTTGTATTTGTTACATATGCGGATCTGCCGTCCGACACTCTTGCATGGATTGAAGAGGAAATCAAAAAGACGGCATTCTTTGAACATGTTGTATTCCAGCAGGCTTCGGCTGCCATCACATCAAACTGCGGACCGGGCTCTTTTGGAATACTGTATTTCTTAAAGTCCAACAAGTCATATAACATTTCGTCCTATATTGATGATATGACAGGCAGTACTGATCCGGAAGACACCTTCTACGGGCAGGATGATATTGAACCGGATCGGGAAGATGAAAGATCGGAAGCTTTAATAATACAGGAAGAAGAGCCGGAGCATAAGTGGTATCAGGGAATAGCCGGTATAGACGGCGCGGCGGCAATAAAGAACAGCGGTTCCGAAGAGGCCTTCAAAAGTGTTCTTAAGATCTTCTATGAATCAATACCGAATAAGCATGAGGAGCTTGAGAATCTATATTCATCGTCCGATTGGGATAATTATACGATAAGGATACATGCATTAAAGAGTTCGGCAAGACTTGTCGGTGCACTTGGACTGGGAGATATGGCCGAGCGTCTGGAGAATGCCGGCAAGGAAAAAGATATTCAATATATCAGCGACAATCATGCAAATGCCATGGAAGAGTACTTAAAATACAAGAAAACGCTTGCCGTGGTATTTCCGGATGATAATGATACTTCCGATGGAGATTCCGATAACCGGCCGATTGCCGACAAGGAGCTCATGAGTGATTTTTACGAGGGAATACGTGTCGCGGCAGATGCCATGGATTGCGATATGATCGAGGATATCATAAAGGAGATGGAAGAATACAGGATACCCGATCCCGAAAAGGATAGGTTCAAACGCATAAAAGAGCGGGCGGATGCCTTTGACTATGACGGGATACTAAATGAGCTTAGCTGAAAATGTAACGGAAGAGATATAAGATCGGCTTTATGGAAACAGTTATTAGACTTAATGATACAATAAACGGATTCGCCTGGGGAACGTTCGGGCTTGTCCTGCTTCTCGGTACGGGGTTAATATGCACCTTGATCACGGGATTTTTCCAGATTACGCATATCAGGCACTGGTGGAGCAGAACATTCGGGATTATGAAAGGCGAAGGCCGCATAATCAACGATGCCGGTGCGCTGTCACAGTCCCGTGCCTTCTTCACGGCACTTTGCGCGACTATAGGAACAGGTAATATAGCGGGCGTCGCAACGGCAATATGTGTCGGAGGTCCCGGCGCAGTGCTCTGGATGTGGGTGGCTGCCATTCTCGGGATGATGGTTAAGTATGCCGAAAACGTTCTCGGATTGTATTACAGGCGTCGCAATTCCGAAGGCGCATGGTCCGGAGGTCCCATGTATTATTTGCAGGACGGTCTCGGATCAATACCGCACTGCAAGTTCATAGGAAAGTTTCTCGGCGTTCTGTTTTGTCTGTTTACGATGCTTGCGTCATTCGGTATCGGAAACATGGGTCAGATCAATAAGATAACAATTAATTTCCAGTCAACTTTTTTGGCCGGTTCGGATGCGGAATTGATACTCGGTGTTCCGAAAGTAAACTGGTTGATCGGAGTCGTTCTGATGCTTACTGCTGCTGTTATCATAATTGGGGGATTCAGGCGTCTTGCAGCCGTATCTGAAAAGCTCATTCCTTTTATGTCGATAGTATATATAATCGGATGCCTTGTGATGATTCTGCTTCATATAGGCGAGCTTCCGGCGATCTTTTCATCGATATTTAAGTTTGCATTAGGTCCCGTGGCTGTTAAGGGGGGCGTCGCCGGAACAGCGGTTCAGGTCGCGCTTAACACCATCAAGAACGGATGTAAGAGAGGGGTGTTCTCGAATGAGGCGGGACTTGGCTCATCCGTTATGGTGCATAGCAACAGTTGCCTGCGGGAACCTGTCAGACAGGGAATGTGGGGAATCGCCGAAGTGTTCGTGGATACGATAGTGATCTGTACCATGACGGCAATGGTAGTATTGGGATCCGGTGTGATCGATCTTAATACCGGTCTGATGAAAGAGGGCACGAATGACGCTACGCTTGTGGCCAAAGCATTCGGTTCCACTTTGGGAAGACCCGGAGAATGGTTTGTCGTTCTTGTAATAACGCTGTTTGCGTTTACGACCGTAATGGGTTGGTCATATTACGGAGCTAAAGTTACTGAGTATTTGCTCGGTGTTACATGCGCCAGAATCTACCGTTTTGTGTTTATTGTCCTGATCGTATTCGGTGCGATCATGGAATCGAATCTTGCATGGGATATATCGGATACGTTCAATGGACTTATGATGATTCCTAATCTTATCGGAATCATTGTTCAGACGCCGCTGATCGTCCGGCTGACACGTAATTATGTGGCACGCAGGATCAAAGGCATGGATGTTGAGCCGATGCTGTCGTATGACAGTGATATTCAGGCGGATGCGGTGAAGGCGATACAAAAAGGAATGAGCTGATGATTTTAACCGTCAGGTTATTCGATAGTGATGTTAATCTCTGATCCCTCATCGGGATTATATTCCTTTGTAAAACGGTTATAATAGTTCATGGCTTTGTTGACTCGCTTTGAAAGCCCCTGATAGTGCGATTTGTAGAATTCGGGATACAGCGCACCGGCGTATACATCGGCGGCTTTGCCGGAATCGGCTATGCACCGTTCAAATCCTGCCGCAAACTCCGCGGCGGCTGTGTACGGATCATCTGTTTCTTTCAGAAAATCATCAAGTCTTGCTGCAATAGGATCCCCACCCGACAGTTCGTATATTGCAAATGTAAGCTGACTCTCGATAGAGTTCCAGTTCAGTTTATGTTCCTTGCAGAAGTCTTTCATATGCTGCTGTCTGTCACCGACATCGTTCCATTGGAACAGTCCGAGTGCACCGCTTGATTCATTTACCACAGATGGGTCAAAATCAGGCGATTCCACTGCAATGTTTCCCATTATTCCGCATGCACCGGCACAAGAGTATCCGGCTTTGATAAGGCTTTCGTATACGATACGTTCCTTCTCTTCAAGAGGGATGTCGGCGGGAGCGTCGATCGTAATCGATATCACCCGGGGCTCCTTCACTTCGGATTTCCGTTTGATATGTAATGCAATGAGCACGATCGCGGTAATGACAACAATCGGAACGGCAATCATCAATATTAGATTAAGTATTTGCTTTTGTCGTAATTGCATAATAGTGATTATAACAGATGATAGTTAAAATGGAGAACCAAGAGTTACGTTTGATGTATAATTGAAGCTAATGAGCCAATCGGGTATTTTATTATTATAGTAATTTAGGAAAGGACAGCGATAGAGGATATGAAGATTGCGGTTATCAATGGAACGGAGAAAAGAGGAATCACGTTCAAAATGAAAGAGATCTTTCTGGAACATCTGAGAGATAAAGCAGAGATAACGGAGTTTTATCTGCCTAAGGATTGTCCTTCGTTTTGTACGGGGTGTACAACCTGTTTTCGGGATGGGAAGCAAAAATGTAAGGATCACCAATATGTAGAAAAAATAGAGAATACGATGCTTGAGGCCGACCTGCTCATATTTACTTCACCTGCCTATGTTTTTCACGCAACGGGAGCTATGAAAGTAATGCTGGATCATTTTGGCTATCGTTGGATGCCGCATCGACCTGCTAAGGAAATGTTTGGAAAAAGAGCCGTAATCATCACGCAGTGTCTTGGAGCCGGGGGAAAATCTACGGCTAAAGATATAAAGGACAGTCTTTCATGGTGGGGGATTAGTGATATCAAGGTTATATCTTTCAGATTGATATTTGATTTGGATTGGAACAGAATACCCGAGAAGCGACGGGCGTCTTTTAGAAAGAAACTGTATAAAACAGCTGATAGAGTCGGGAATATTGATTATTCCATACCTGCAAAGAGTTCACTGCTTGTCAAACTGAAATTCCATATGGTCAGAATGCTTCAAAAGAGACTTGGTAAAGATAATCCTGAATATACAGACTATAAATACTGGAAAAGTAATGGATGGATAGATGATGTCAGACCCTGGAAATAGTGTGGCAGCGACACTTTTATGTAAGGTTAGAGAATGAATTATGGTATATTGCAGAGAAGAGAGAAGTATTCGACAAATATCATCGTGAAGTAGAGGCGTTATAGAGAGTGCTTGAAAGCGGAGCTATGCTTGATAATATCGCATTTGTGTGGTATTTTAATACTCGGCGTAGGAATGCTTCTTTTCTTAATTTATGGAAGGAGGCTTCTCTTATGTGTAAGGACTTGAAAGGTCACGAAATAGGTGAAGGAATCAGTCAGAGAATCTGCAGAAAATCACGAAAGTTAATATAAGCGCACATATTTAAACGACAAAATGGTGCGGAAATGGTGCGCAAGCCTTTATCCGATCACGGAAAAGGCCGAAAATATAGGAAAGAAGGATTTAAAATGAAACTAGGAATCGTGGGGCTCCCAAATGTTGGGAAGTCTACATTATTTAATTCATTAACCAAGGCAGGTGCGGAGTCGGCAAACTATCCGTTCTGTACGATAGATCCGAATGTCGGCGTTGTAGCGGTGCCGGATGAGAGGATCAAACTTCTCGGGAAACTATATAATACTAAGAAGGTAACCCCGGCAACGATTGAGTTTGTGGATATAGCCGGTCTTGTAAAAGGCGCATCAAAGGGTGAAGGACTCGGTAATCAGTTTCTTGCAAACATCAGGGAAGTCGATGCGATAGTGCATGTTGTAAGATGCTTTGAGGATGCGAATGTCGTTCACGTTGACGGATCCGTAGATCCGATAAGGGATATCGAGACAATAAACCTTGAACTTATATTTGCGGATATAGAAGTGCTCGAGCGCCGTGTTGCCAAGCAGGGACGTGCGGCAAACAACGACAAGAAAATCGCAAAGGAAGTTGAGTTCTTAAAGAAGATCATAAAACATCTTGAAGACGGCAATCTTGCCATAGGTTATGAATGTGCGGATGAGGATGAAGAGGGATGGCTTGCATCATATAATCTTCTTACCGCCAAGCCCGTGATTTTTGCTGCAAATGTTGCCGAAGGTGATCTTGCCGATGATGCATCCGGAAATGATCATGTAAATAAGGTAAGGGAATATGCCCGGACGAACGGCTCGGAGGTTTTCGTCATATGCGCCCAGATAGAGCAGGAGATAGCAGAGCTTGACGACGATGAGAAGGCGATGTTCCTTGAAGATCTCGGACTGTCGGAATCGGGTCTTGATAAGCTGATTGCCGCCAGCTACAGAATACTTAATCTTATGAGCTTCCTGACTGCGGGCGAGGATGAATGCAGGGCGTGGACAATAAAAATAGGAACAAAAGCTCCGCAGGCGGCCGGAAAGATACATACTGATTTTGAACGCGGATTTATAAAGGCTGAGGTTGTTAATTACAAAGATCTGCTCGAATGCGGAAGTCTGGCGGCAGCACGTGAGAAGGGTCTGGTCGGAATGGAAGGAAAAGACTACGTCGTCAAAGACGGCGATGTCATACTGTTCAGATTTAATGTTTAAATAATAATTTCAAGTGAATTGTGGTTGGAACAAAAAGAAGGCACAACATATTGTACCTTCTTTTGTTTTGCGCGATTTTTCTTAAAAAAATTGTAAAAAATATATTGCCTTTGTGGGGGAAAAGGGTTATCATAACCACATAAGTGGTGAAAAGTGGTAGAGAGTGGTAGACAAGGAGAGCACACACCATGTTCATGGGTGAGTACAGCCACACAATCGATGCGAAGGGTCGTCTGATCGTCCCCACAAAGTTCCGCGAACAGCTTGGGGAAGCTTTCGTGGTAGCAAAGGGGAATGATGGCTGTCTTGCGATCTATACGAATGAGGCCTGGGAAACCTTCATGAAGAAGATCCAAGCTCTGCCGGCCAATAAGGATATCAGAACTTACGTCCGTGCAGTTGCGGGTTCCGCGGTTTTTGTAGAGACGGACAAGCAGGGAAGAATCCTCATCCCCGGCAATTTGAGGGAATATGCCGGACTTGACAAAGATGTTGTTCTTGCGGGAGTGATCGACAAGATCGAAGTTTGGGACAAAGACAGATGGACAGCCCAGACGAGCATTGACAATATCGATGACATCGCTGAGGAAATGGCAGAACTCGGGCTTTCCATTTAGGAAGGGATGTAATGGAAGAAGCCAAGGGGAAATTTGATCACATATCGGTTCTGCTTCGGGAGACGATAGAAGGACTCCGCATTAAGCCTGAAGGGACCTACGTGGACGGCACGTTAGGAGGCGGCGGACACTCATACCGGATTCTCGAGAAATTAAACGATCAGGGGAGATTGATCGGTATAGACCAGGACGGGGCGGCAGTTGCAGCCGCCGGGGAACGTCTTAAAGGATTTACAAACGTTACGATAGTTCGTAACAACTATTGCAACATCGCGCAGGTGCTTGAATCACTTGATATAGGAAGGGTTGACGGCATTCTGCTCGATCTGGGAGTATCATCGTACCAGCTTGATACGCCCGACAGGGGATTTTCATATATGCACGACGCGCCTCTCGACATGAGGATGGACACGAGAAGCGAGATCACGGCGGCCGACATAGTAAATGGTTACTCGAAGAGTGAACTGACCGGAATACTTAAGATGTACGGGGAAGAAAAGTTTGCCGCCAACATTGCAAAGCATATTACGGCTGCCAGGGAAGGCGGCCCAATTAAGACAACAGGACAGCTTGTCGAGATCATCAAGGCCTCGATCCCCCAGAAGATACAAAAGACAATGGGGCATCCGGCCAAACAGACATTTCAGGCGATACGCATTGAACTCAACCGCGAATTAAAGGTACTTACGGACACGCTCGATACAATGATCGATCTGCTCGCACCCGGAGGAAGGATATGCGTCATCACATTCCACTCGCTGGAAGATCGGATAGTCAAAAATATATTTAAGACAGCGCAGGATCCGTGCACATGCCCGTCCGATTTTCCGGTTTGCGTATGCGGGAAGGCAAGTAAAGGCACGGTGATTACGAAAAAGCCGATAGTTCCCACGCAAGAGGAGATGGAAGCAAACCCAAGATCCAAGAGCGCAAAGCTTAGGATATTTGAAAAATCATAAAAATCGCATTATTTTGTAAAAATCTTTGATATTGGACACAATATATAGTATACTCGGAAAGAAGGTGTTTTAGTGGCTGCAGGAAGAAAAGCGTACGTATACGGAAATACGGCAAGAGCCCTGGAACCGATCGAAAAAGAAGTAAGATCGCCCAAAAGACTTACAAAGAAATCACGCAAGAATATTGATAGGGATACGGGAATGAACCCGGGCTTCATGCTTTTCATGACGCTGGCAATGGTACTTACGGGTATCGTTTGTGTTCAGTACATTCGCCTTCAGTCGTCGCTGACGACATACGTCAACACGCTGTCGGCAATGGAGATAGAACTTCAGGGTCTTCGGGCGGAGAATGACGATTACGAGAGTCGCATTAAAGGTGCGATCGGATTGGAAAATATAAAGAAGCGTGCCATGGACGAGCTCGGAATGACTTATGCAAGTGACGAACAGATCGTTGTGTACAACAGCGACGGTACCGATTACGTCAGACAGTACGTTTCTCTTGAATAGGTACGGTTTTGGCTAAACGGAATCAACAGATAAACGGATCCAGAAAGTTTACACAGAAGATGTCCATAAAGCTGGCAGTATTGTTTGTGATGATACTGGTAGCTTTTGCTTTTTTGGGAATAAGACTGTTCATAATTAACCGTGACAATGGGGATAAGTACAAGAAAAGAGTATTGTCACAGCAGGCTTACGATTCCGTAACGATACCTGCAAAGCGCGGTGATATCGTCGATCGAAACAACACGAAGATGGCCGTCAGCCAGAAGATGTATAACGTCTGCATAGATGCCAAGACGCTTAATAAAGATGACGGTGCATATATCGAAAGCACAATAACGGATCTGTTTTCCACCCCCGTGACATTTACATACACGAAAGATGAGCTTCGGTCGTATATCCTCTCGAATCCGGACAGCCAGTACAGGGTAATAGCCAAAAAACAGAGCTATGAGTCCGTCGGAGAGATTATGAACAGGATCAACAATCCTACTATGTATCCGGAGTTTAAGGGAGTATGGCTCGAAGATACTTATGTTCGCCAGTATCCTTACAATTCACTTGCCTGTGATGTTATCGGATTTGTTCAGGGCGATAATGAAGGTGCATACGGACTTGAGGAGTTCTATAACGATACGCTGGTCGGAACGAACGGAAGAGAGTACGGGTACCTTAATGACGACGAGAATCTTGAGAGAACACTAAAGCCCGCGCAGGACGGTAAAACGCTAGTTACGAGCATAGACGTCAATATTCAGAGTATTGTCGAGAAAAATATCCTTGCTTTCAACGAAGAGCACCGGGATGAGGCCAGAGAAGGCGCAGGATCATCAAATACCGGCGTCATAATTATGAATCCGAATAACGGTGAGATACTTGCAATGGCAAGTTATCCCGTTTTCAATTTGAATGACCCGAGAAATACAGATGGCCTTGAGGTCAAAGTTGAACTGGATCCCGAAAGATTCGGCATTATGAACGGAATCCTTGATGATAATGCGGATCTTGAAAATATGGACGATGCCGAGATTGCGGAAGCCGTAAGAAAGATGGCTGAGGAGAACAAGGGAGCCGAAGAGGCGGCTGAAGGAGAAAAAAATACTGCCGGCGAAGAGAAGAAACCGGAAGACAATAAAACGGAAGAGAACAAAACGGAAGAGAACAAAACTGAAGAAAATAAAACCGAAGAAGAGAAGAAAACGGATATAGATATTGATTTCGGAGAAGGGGGCAACGAGGAAGGAGATGCTTCCAATCCGGCAGATCCTTATGCGGGACTGTCATATGCCGAGGCGTATGACAAGGCATATGAAGAAGCTAAGATGGAAGCGCTCAACTCCTTATGGAAGAATTTTTGTATCAATTCGACTTATGAGCCCGGATCAACTATGAAGCCTTTTACGATGGCTGCCGGACTCGAAGAAGGTATTTTAAAGGGTGATGAAACATACGTATGTAACGGTGTTCTTGAGGTCGGCGGACATGAGATTCACTGCAGTAACCGTCTCGGACACGGAACTCTTACATTTGCGGGGGCTTTGGAACAGTCGTGTAACGTTGCGTTCATGAAGATCGGTGCCACAATAGGCAAAAGTGTCTTCATGAAGTATAACCAGCTGTTCAATTTCGGCCTCAAGACCAATATCGATCTTACCGGCGAGGCACTAACCAATTCACTTGTATTTGATATCAACACGATGACGCCTACCGACCTTGCGATTAGTTCGTTCGGACAGGGATTCAACGTTACGATGATACAGATGGTCACGGGATTTTGCAGCCTTATAAACGGTGGATATTACTACAAGCCTCATGTTGTGACCAAGGTGCTTGATTCGGCAGGTGCAACCGTTGAGACGGTTGAGCCCAGGATACTTAAACAGACCGTATCCGAGGAGACAAGCGACAAGATACGTGAGCTATGCATCGGTGTAGTAGATAACGGTACAGGTAAAAGCGCGAGACCTGCCGGATACAGGATAGGCGGTAAAACGGGTACGGCCGAGAAGTACCCCAGAGGAACGGGTAATTACGTAGTATCCTTCATGTCGTTTGCACCCGCGGATGATCCGGAGATAGTATGCTACGTTGTTGTTGATGAGCCGAACACGGGCAATCAGGCCGTATCGAAATATGCCGCAGTATTGTGCAAGGATATTCTGACAGAGGTTCTTCCTTACATGGGTATATTCCAGACTGAAGAGCTTACCGAAAAAGAGGCCGAGGAACTTGCCGAGAAACAGCAGGAATTCTCCAAGGGTTCTGCCGGTGAGGAAGAGGGCGTTGAAGTCGAAGGCGAGATTATTGTAGATCAGGAAAATGCCGATACACAAAACGGAAATTCTTCAAACGGAGCAATAACATTTGTCGATGAGAACGGTAACAAGACCGATGAGGAAGACAATACCGACAGAAAAGTTGAAATAGACCCGACAACGGGCTATGCGATAGATCCGACGACCGGAACATTACTTGATCCGTCCACCGGTGCACCGGTAGATCCGACGGTGACAGATCTTCAGTAACATGGAAAAGAGAAACGGGAAGAAAACAAAATACTTCTTTGATTACACGATGCTGTTCATCGTCGTGTTTCTGATGCTGTTCGGGCTTGTTATGCTGTATTCGACAAGCTCTTACGAAGCAAACCTCAAATTCGAGGATCCGGCGTTCTATTTCAGAAAGCAGGCGGTAGCATCGGCGATCGGTATCGGCGTTATGCTGGCCATAATGCTGTTTGACTATCATGTAGTCCAGAGATTTGCGCTTTTGGCATATATGGTTTCGCTTGTACTAATTATCCTTGTACTTACGCCGCTCGGATATGAGGCCGGCGGTGCGAGAAGATGGCTGAACCTCGGTATGTCACTTCAGCCCGCGGAGGTTGCAAAGCTTGCGCTTATTATATTTTTCGCATCGGTTGTGTGCAGATTCGCCGATGAGATCAAAGAAAAAAGAGGATTCCTTACGGTGCTGGCGCTTGCGCTGCCGCATGCGATATGCGTCCTTACGATTACGCAGAATCTTAGTTCGGCAATAATCATATTCTGTATCGTTATAATGATGCTGTTTGTTGCAACACCTCAATATAAGGAGTACTTCCTGATCGCGGGAATTGCCATTGCGCTTGCCGTAATAGTTGTGCTTCTCGTTAAGTATGACATTCTGCCTACGAGTCTTTCATACAGACTGTCGCGAATAAAAGCATGGATGGATCCGGAGAGCTTTGCTGCCGATAAAGGATTCCAGACGCTTCAGGCCCTTTACGCAATCGGATCGGGTGACTTTTTCGGAAAGGGACTCGGAGAGAGCATACAGAAGCTCGGCTACCTTCCCGAGGCGCAGAACGATATGATCTTTTCGATTATTTGCGAAGAGCTCGGACTGTTTGGAGCTATTGCGATCATCCTGCTGTTTATTCTGCTCATATGGAGATTCATGGTTATAGCCAACAATGCCCAGGATATGTTCGGAGCACTTCTTGTAGTAGGAGTCATGGCGCACATTTCCATTCAGGTCATTCTTAACATAGCAGTTGTTACCAATACGATCCCCAATACGGGTATAACGCTTCCGTTCATCAGCTACGGAGGTTCGTCGATTGTGTTCCTGCTTGCGGAGATGGGACTCGTGCTTTCAGTATCGAGAAGCATACGCCTGGAGGGATAAAATGGCCGGTCTTGCTCTTTTCAAGAATAACAGGACGTTGAGAATATTGCTCACGGTCGTTATTGTATTGACGTTGGTATGCGGAGTACTCGTATATCTGTGGTATGCATATTCGATAACAAACGTTACTGTAAGCGGTAATGACCATTATACCGATGAAGAGATCAAAGATATGGTCTTTACGGGGCCGTATTCATACAACTCGCTTGTACTGACGATGATGTACAGGAATAAAAGCATTGAGAATATACCGTTTATCGAAAAGATGGATGTGGATATACTCGGTGCCGATTCCGTCCGTATCAAAGTGTATGAGAAAGCGGTTGCGGGGTATGTCGAATATCTCGGACATTATATGTATTTTGACAAGGACGGCATTGTTGTTGAAAGCTCAAACCGGGTCATCGAAGGAATTCCGCTTGTTACGGGACTGTCCTTTGATCATGTTGTGCTGCACAAACCGCTTCCTGTTAAAAAATCATCTGTTTTTTTAACAATCCTGAATGTGACACAGCTGCTTGGGAAATACCAGATAACCACGGATCGCATCGCATTTGATTCTGATGAGAGGATAACACTTTACTTCGGGGATGCGAGAGTATTCCTCGGAACAGATGATTATATTGACGAGAAAATTAATGAGATGCATCTTCTTCTTCCGAAACTTTCAGGCTATTCGGGCACTCTACATATGGAGAACTATGTAGGCGAGGAGGTTAATTTCTCGTTTGACATGGATAAGCCCGAGGAAGAGACACCTGAGGAAGAGGGAGGAGAAGCTGTGGAAGAGAATACCGAAGCGGATACGAAAGAAGAATAAAAATTTTTGGATTTTTTTTAAAAAAGTGTTGATAATTCCTATAAATATATATATTATATGTTTGTATGGGTTTACGTAATATTGTTAACGTAACAAATTGTGGTTTGTACAATACAAATATACAAGAATATATGAGGGATAGTTTAGTGATTGTAAGGAGGAGTCAGACGTGCTGGAGATTAAAAACAATGAAGTAGAAGCTGCAGCAAGAATTCTTGTAGTCGGGGTCGGTGGAGCCGGTAACAATGCGGTTAACCGCATGGTTGAGGAAAATATCGCGGGGGTTGAGTTCCTGGGTGTCAATACGGACAGTCAGGCTCTTAAAATGTGTAATTCCCACAGGCTTCTGCAGATAGGTGAAAAGCTTACTCAGGGTCTTGGAGCGGGAGCTGTTCCCGAGATCGGTGAGAAGGCAGCCGAAGAATCAGCGGAGACTATCGCGACCGCGATTAAAGGTGCACATATGGTATTTGTAACATGCGGTATGGGAGGCGGAACCGGAACAGGTGCCGCACCTGTTATTGCCAAGATCGCAAAGGAGCAGGGCGCTCTTACGGTCGGTATAGTTACAAAGCCTTTCAGATTTGAAGCCAGAAAACGTATGGAAAATGCCATAGGTGGTATTGAAAAGCTTAAGCAGAACGTTGATACCCTCATCGTTATCCCCAATGACAAACTCCTTGATATAGTAGACAGAAGAACGAGCATGGCAGATGCGCTTAAGAAAGCGGACGAAGTACTCCAGCAAGGTGTTCGCGGTATTACGGATTTGATTAATGTTCCTTCGCTAATTAACCTTGACTTTGCAGACGTACGTACGGTTATGCAGGACAAGGGTATCGCTCACCTCGGTATCGGTATGGCGAGCGGTGATGACAAGGCGGTTGAAGCAGTTAAGCTTGCTGTTAATTCTCCGCTGCTTGAGACAACAATTCAAGGTGCCAGTGATCTTATTGTTAATATCTCGGGTGACATTTCTCTTTACGATGCATATGATGCAGTTGAGTATGTCAGAGATATCACAGGTGACGAAGTTAACCTTATCATGGGTGCAAGAGACGATGCCAGAGAAGCAGATACATGTACGGTTACCGTATTTGCAACCGGTATTGATGAAAATGCTGTTAAGGTTCAGGCTGCTCAGCAGCCGGCCAACAGATATGCAAGAAGACCCGGAATGCCCGCAAACGGTATGCCGGCTGCCGGTATGCCCGGTATGGCAGGCAATATGACGGGAATGAACGGTCTCGGACAGATGCCCGGTTCAATGATGACAGGTATGCCGAATATGCCGCAGCCGATGTACGGCGGTCAGGTTAACACACCGTTCCAGCAGCCTGTTGCAACTCCGGCAATGAATGCACCAATCAATCCGGCAGGTATAACGGGAACAATGCCGATGCAGCAGATGGGACAGCCCGCGACAGGAGCAATTCCTACACCGTCGCAGCCGACACAGCGTACCGTAAGTTCTCTTTCCGGAATTTCAAGACCTACGGCTCCGCTTGAGAGCAAGGTTGAAGCCAAGTCGATCAAGATCCCGGATTTTCTTAAGAATAATAAATAACAAACAGGAGAGGGAGAGAACTTATGAAGTGTCCATTTTGCGGTCATGAAAATACGAGAGTTATTGACAGCCGTCCGGCTGATGATAATAATTCCATAAGACGCCGTCGTGTATGCGATGAGTGTGACAAGAGATTCACCACATATGAAAAGGTAGAGACGATTCCCATTATCATCATCAAGAAAGATAATAACAGGGAAACATATGACAGAGCCAAGATTGAGGCCGGAATACTCAGGGCATGTCATAAGCGTCCTGTTTCGGCTGTAAGGATCAGCCAGATCGTTGATGAAGTTGAAACAGCAATCTTTTCATACGAGGATAAAGAGATACCAAGCAGCATCATCGGTGAGCTCATCATGAGTAAGCTCAAAGAGCTTGATGCTGTAGCGTATGTAAGATTCGCATCGGTATACAGAGAGTTCAAGGATGTCAACACATTTATGGACGAACTCAAGAAAGTATTGAAATAGTATTCGGATATTGATAATATAATATGGCTGTTGCACTCCGCACCAAACGGCGCGGAGTGTTTTTGCAAATACTTCAACAAAGAGGAGAATACACAAAATGAGTAAGAAGAAGATCATCGCACTCGCTTTGTGTGTGGCGCTCTTACCGACTGTTGCACTGACGGCATGCTCAGGTGACAAGTCGGATGCTTCTTCCCGGATAGTTGTTGGTATTCCGCAGGATTTGGAAGATAGTCTTGACCCACACGAAGCAGTTGCGGCAGGAACCAAGGAAATCCTTTTTAACATCTATGAGGGCCTTCTTAAGCCCGATGAAACAGGAAATCTTATCCCTGCCGTAGCACAGGAGTATTCCGTATCGGACGACGGATTGACATATTCGTTCGTATTAAGAGACGGAATCAAATTTCACAACGGTAATCCCGTTACGGCAGAGGATGTTAAATACAGCATCGAAAAAAGTGCCGGTATGACGGGATCAGAGTCTCTCATAGCGGCTTTTTCCAACATAAAAAGCGTTGATATAAGAGACGGTAACTGCATTGATATCGTTCTTAATGAACCGGATATCGATTTTCCCTCATACGTAGCAAACCTTAATGCGTGCATTATTCCGAAGGATAACGACAAGCCGGCACAAAATCCCATAGGAACCGGCCCGTATATGTACGTATCGCGTTCACCTCAGGAGAAGATCGAACTTAAAAAGTTCGATGAGTATTGGGGTACTCCCGCGAACATTGCTGCCGTTACGCTTAAGATAATCCCTAATGCGGATTCGATCGTTATGAACTTAAACGGCGGTTCGGTTGATATGTTTGCAAGACTTACCGCCACACAGACGCAGCAGCTGAACAATAACTTCAATGTCCTTGAGGGCGAGATGAACCTTGTTCAGGCCGTGTACTTAAATCATGCCGTTAAGCCTTTTGACAATGTTGATGTTTGCCGTGCGCTTTCATATGCAGTGGATGTTGACAACATTTTGGAACTTACGAGCGATAAAAAGGGCTTCCCGGTCGGAAGCAGTATGTTCCCGGCATTCAAGAAATACTATGTAGATCTTTCGGACAGCTATCCGGTAGATATCGATAAGGCAAAACAGCTTCTTGCCGACGCCGGATATCCGGATGGATTTTCATTTTCAATTACCGTTCCGTCCAATTACCAGCCGCATATTGAGGCAGCACAGGTTGTTTCGGAACAGCTGAAAAAAGTCGGCGTTAAGGCTGATATCAAGCTTGTTGAGTGGAATACATGGCTGTCGGATGTATATTCGGGAAGACAGTTCGAGGCAACACTTATCGGTGTAGATGCTTCGTCTCTTACGGCCGGAGCTATGCTTGACAGGTTCAGGTCTGATGCTCAGAACAACTTCACGAATTATTCCAATAAGGAATACGATGAGCTGTACCAAAAGGTGTATGAGGCCAAAACGGAAGATGAGAGAATCGAGATCTTCAAGGAGCTTCAGAAAAACCTTGCCGATAATGCGGCAAACATTTATATTCAGGATATGGCGGAGTTCGTAGCACTGTCTGATAAGTTTGACGGATACGTGTTCTATCCGCTGTATGTTCAGGATTTTGCAAAGATTAAATTAAAGGATCAGTAATATATGAAGACGATCCTTAAAAAGATCATAACCTGCATAATAACCGTTTTGCTCGTCACCTTGTTTGTGTTCATAGCATTTGAGCTCATACCGGGTGATGCGGCAACTGCAAGGCTTGGAATCAATGCTACTCCCGAGGCGCTTTCGGCACTTCGGGAGGAGCTTGGTCTTTCCAGGCCGTTTTTTGTACGTTATTTTTCGTGGCTTGGCGCGTTCTTTTTCGGCGATATGGGTACATCAACATCATACGGAGTATCCGTTCGTTCAATGCTCTCATCCAAGCTTCCGATTACGCTTACCTTAACGCTTATGTCATTTGTGATGGTAGTCGCTCTTTCAATTCCGATAGGTGTTATTACTTCCAAATACGAAGACAGGGTTGCGTCCAAGGCAGTTGATGTGTTCGGACAGCTAACAATGTCGATTCCGCCGTTTTTCCTCGGAATTATTATCACATATGTATTCGGAATGATACTGCATATGTTCACTCCGGGCGGATTCGTATCCTATGATGTGAATTTCGGAAGGTTTCTGGCATATTTATTTTTCCCGGCTCTAGCGATAGCGCTTCCGAAAGCGGCAATGAGCACCAAGCTTCTCAAGACTTCGATTCTGTCCGAAAGGAAGCTTGATTATGTAAGAACCGCATACAGCAGAGGTAACTCGACAATTGACGTATTGTATAAGCATGTGCTTAAAAATGCGATCATCCCGGTTATAACGTTTCTCGGAATGACACTAGCCGACATAGTTGCGGGAAGCCTTGTCATAGAGCAGGTCTTTTCAATACCGGGGTACGGAAGGCTTCTGATATCTTCAATAGCAAACAGGGACTATCCGGTTGTGCAGGCCATTATTGCGATTATTGCGCTTATAGTCATAATAATAAACCTTCTTGTCGACATTCTTTATCATGCCCTCGACCCAAGACTGAGAGGTAACTGATGATGAAGGATATCTTATTCAAATTCAGGAAAAATCCCGAGCTGTACATAGGGGCGGCCATTTCATCCGTAATGATAATCATATTGTTGTGTGGAGTGATTTTCTCGCCTTATGATCCGAATGCAATGGATGCCGCCGATAAGTTTGCGGATCCTTCGTTTAAGCACCTTCTCGGTTGCGATAATTTCGGACGTGATCTGTTCGCGAGACTGTCAATAGGCGGCGCAACGACACTGTTTGTTGCGTTTGGAACCGTTATTATCGGTGTTACGGTAGGTACGCTTATCGGAGCACTTACCGGCTACTATGGCGGTGCGGTGGACGAAGTACTTATGAGATTCAATGATGCCGTGCTGGCTTTTCCGAGCATACTGCTTGCGCTTGTGTTCATAAGTGTTTTCGGCAGCGGAACGTGGAAAGTCATCATATCCCTCGGTATTGTTTTTGTGCCGAGCTTTGCGAGAATAGTAAGATCAGAGTTCATGAGATGTAAAAATCTTGACTATGTCAGATCCGCAAGACTTATGGGGGCAAAAGATATGAGGATAATGTTTGTCCATATACTGCCCAACACGATCCATGTACTCATGTCTTCGGTAGTTATAGGGTTTAACAATGCCGTGCTTGCAGAGGCAAGCATGAGCTTTCTCGGCATAGGTGTTCAGCCTCCGGACTCATCGCTTGGAAGAATGCTGTCCGATGCGCAGGCATTCCTGTTTTCGGAGCCATCTTATGCAATATATACGGGCGTTACAATAGCGCTTATCGTTCTTGGTTTTTCATTGTTGGGAGACGGGTTGAAGAAAAATGCTTGAAGTTATCGATCTTCATATTGAAATAGAGGATTCCGTGATTCCCGAGACCGTGGTCTATGATTTTGACATATCGGTCGGGGCAGGAGAGATAGTCGGTATCGTGGGCGAATCCGGCTCCGGTAAATCCATGTCCGCGCACGCCATAGCAGGGCTTTTGTCGCGTAAGGATATGAAGAAACAAGGGAGCATAATGTTCGAGAACGAGGAGCTTTTGTCCGTTCCCAGATCCAGACTTCGTAAGATTCAGGGAGACGATATTGCCGTTGTGTTCCAGGAGCCAATGACAAGTCTCAATCCCGTTAAGACTATAGGATATCAGGTTGAAGAGGCACTTAGGATACACAGCGATCTGTCGGATGAGGAACTGAAACGGGCTGCAATATCGATGCTTCGAGATGTGGAACTTGATGATGCCGAGGCTTTGTATTATAAATATCCCCACGAGCTGTCGGGTGGTATGAGACAGCGTGTCATGATAGCGGCGGCGCTTATATGCGATCCCAAGCTTCTTATCGCCGATGAGCCCACAACCGCACTTGATGTAACGATACAGGCTCAGATAATTGAACTCCTTAAGAGGATTAACAAGGAGAAGGGAACCGCGATACTGTTCATATCACATGATCTTAGTGTGGTCAGGTCGCTGTGCAGCCGGGTCGTTGTGATGAATAAAGGAAGAATAGTCGAAAGCGGTGCGGTGGATGAGGTGTTTGATCATCCGAAGGAAGACTACACCAAAAACCTTATAGCCGCGATCCCGAAATTCCGGAAGCTGGCTGTAACTACGGACGTATCTGACAAGCCTTTGCTTGAAGTTAAGAACGTAAGTGCCAGATATAAAAAGGTTACGGGATATTTTCAGCCGGGTGCAAAACAGAAGAATGTCGTTAAAAACGTGAGCTTTACGATGTATGAAGGCGAGATAATGGGACTTGTCGGGGAAAGCGGAAGCGGCAAGACTACTCTCGGCAAGACCATACTCGGAATGCTTGATGATACCGACGGTCAGATAATACATTATTCGCAAATGCCGCAGATGGTATTTCAGGATCCGTACGGCTCATTAAATCCGACAAAGACCATAGGCTGGATACTCGAAGAGCCGCTTCGAATAAACGGGAAGCATACCAAAGAGGAACGCCATCAAAAAGCCTGCAGGATGCTTAGTCTCGTCGGTCTTGACGAAAGTTATCTGAAAAGAAAGCCCAGGGCGCTTTCCGGAGGACAGAGACAGAGAGTCTGCATAGCACTTGCACTTATGCTTGAGCCTAAGCTCATCATTGCCGATGAGCCGGTATCGGCACTTGATGTAACGGTACAGGAGCAGGTCATCAATCTTCTCATAAAGCTTAATAAGGAGCTTGGTATAGCAATACTGTTCATTTCACATGATCTGAAGGTTGTATATGAGCTCTGCTCAAGAATAATAGTAATGAAAAACGGCGAGATAGTTGAACAGGGTACGGATGAACAGATATACAATGATCCGAAGGAACCCTATACAAAACAGCTGTTATCAAGCGCCGGTTACATTAAATGAATTTTTTTGGACAAAACATATTAATTTTTCCCGGTATATGTCGATATAAGTATTGCAAACAACAATAAATGTGATATAATTTACCTTGTACCGGTTATGTAAACCGCAATTCAGACGATCTGCATTAAGGTACGAGGGTGAGGGAAATAATATGTTAAAGGGAATCGATGGAATGATGGGCGTTTCCTATAACGCCTACAACAATTTACGTATCGGACAGGCTGAAGACTCAGCTCTTATTAAAATCAATGAGCAGGAAGCCGTTCGTAAGCAGGAAGCACAGCCGGAAGAAAAGAGTGCCGGCAATATCGATCTTCGTCTTGATGATATTCGTCCCAGGAAGAATGCGAGCCTTGAGGACATTTCATTAAGTCTCAATGAGCCTAACGGTTTTGAGATGAAGGGTCGTGAAGTAGACATTGAGTCTCTTGATATGCAGAAAGCCATTTCCGACATGCAGAAGGATCAGGCTCTTATGCAGTATCAGTACTTTGTCGGAGAGTCCAATATCATGGGAAGCGAAGACGGGATAGTGATACCCAAATGATTGATTCACAGTGATTTTAAACCTCTTGCATTTTGCAAGAGGTTTTTTTATACTCTTGTCCATGAGTAAAAACAGAAAAAAAGAATTGCTGGCCTGTCTCGGCCTTATATTTGTCACGATAAACTGGGGACTCAGCTTCGTATTTATCAAATCATCGGTTGACGTTATCCCGCCGCTTTACATGCTGGGTATAAGATTTACAACCGGCGGTGTTTTCCTGGCGGCAGTGTTTGCAAAAAGACTCCTGCGCTCCGGACGGGAAAACATGATACACGGTTCAATAATAGGTGTTGCTTTATTCGTGGCCGAGGTGTTCCAGACATACGGCTGCAAATATACTACAGCCGGCAAGAATGCATTTCTGACAACGATATATGTTATTCTTGTTCCGTTTTTCCATTATTTCTTCAATAAGGTGAAGCCACGCCTCAGGTATCTCGTTGCCGCGGTCATCGGATTCTGGGGTATTGGCCTTATATCGCTTACGGAAGCGCTTACAATCGGACTCGGCGACGTATTAACGCTTATAAGCGGCTGTATATACGCATATCAGATAATAATCATTGCAAGATATGCCGTAAATGCCGACACGATCGTGCTTGTGATATGGCAGTTCCTCGTCACGGGAATTTTATCGCTCCTGTCAGGTCCTTTTGTATCCGGACCGATGAATTCGGGAATGTTCACCGATCAGGTGATCACAAGCCTAATATTCCTTACGGTATTTCCGACAATTTTCGGGTACGGCCTTCAGACGGTATGCCAGAAGTATGCGCCGCCTGCTCCGGCGTCGATCATCATGGGAATGGAAGCAGTGTTCGGGGCGATTGCATCGTATTTTGTCCTTGGTGAGGTGATGACACCGAAGATGATAACCGGATGCGCCATGATGGTGTTTGCGATGCTCCTCGTGGAAATAGATATCATAGGTTATTTTTACCCTGATGAATATACGGACAGTGCATATGAGATAGATTATGACAAGTTGTATGCCGACGGGATACGTGGCATTATTTTCGATATCGACAATACACTTGTTATGCATGATTATCCGCCCGATGACAGATCGGTCGCCCTGCTGAAAAAGCTTGATGAGAAAGGCTTTAAGATATTGTTCCTATCGAATAACAAGGAGCAGCGTGTAAAAAGCTTCAGAGACGGAAGTATAGAGAGTGCAAAATATGTTTATAAAGCCGGAAAGCCGAAAAGATCCGGATATAAACGCGCAATGGACATAATGGGAACCGATACGCAGTCCACGGTATTTATCGGAGACCAACTCTTTACCGACGTGTGGGGAGCCAAGAGAAGTGGGATCAGGAACATACTTGTCAAGCCGATCCACCCTAAGGAGGAAATACAAATTGTTCTTAAGAGAAAACTGGAGCGTATCGTTCTTTCTTCATATATGAGAAAAAACAGTTGAATTATTGGCGGTCGTAATGTAAACTATTGGGGAATCTTTTTCGAACGACCAATTAAAATTTAGCTAAGGAGGAGTATCGGATGATCTCAGCTGGTGATTTCAGAAACGGTATCACTGTTGAAATAGACGGTCAGATTTTTCAGATCATTGAGTTTCAGCATGTAAAGCCCGGAAAAGGCGCAGCCTTTGTAAGAACTAAATTAAAGAACATAGTAAACGGTGGTGTTGTGGAGAAGTCTTTCCGTCCTACGGAGAAGTTTCCCCAGGCACGTATCGATAGAAAAGATATGCAGTATCTTTACAGTGACGGAGATCTGTTCTACTTTATGGATACTGAGAATTTCGAACAGATCGCTCTTAACGGCGACACTGTAGGTGACGCACTCAAGTTTGTAAAAGAGAACGAAATGGTTAAGGTTTGCGGACACAACGGTAGTGTGTTTGCTATTGAGCCTCCTCTTTTTGTTGAGCTTGAGATCACGGAGACCGAGCCCGGATTCAAGGGTGATACGGCTACAGGTGCTACAAAGCCTGCTACCGTTGAGACAGGTGCTAACGTGAACGTGCCTCTTTTTGTTGAACTTGGAGACAAGATCAAGATCGATACGAGAACCGGAGAGTACTTATCGAGAGTTTAGTTTTATGATTATCAAAGGACTGCGGATGCAGTCCTTTTTTGTTGCCTTTCGGATCCTTTCTGAACATTGCCGGAATGTTTACAAAGGAGAAGGAAATGGAATATAAGGAATTTTTGGACGCTGTCTGCGACTATGTCAATGAAAGTGATGAAGGGGTAAATGTCTCTGTTCATTCGGCGGTAAAGAACAACGGGGTTAAGCTTAGCGGCCTGTCGTTTTCGAGAAAAGACCGCAATGCATCACCTACAATATACATGGAGAATTATTACCAGGACTACAAAAACGGTGCCGACATTTGTGATATAGGCGACAGACTGATCTTTATGTATCGCGAGAACGATCTTGGGGTTAATCTTGATATGTCGTTTTTTGACAGCTTTGATACCGTAAAAGACAGGCTGTATATTAAGCTTATTAACAGAAACAAGAATGAGGAGTTCCTAAAGGAAGTACCATACGAAGGGTTTCTTGATCTCGCAATCGTAGCATATGTAAGAGTAAACGAGAAAAAGATCGGAAACGGTCTGATAATGGTCAGAAACGAGCACCTGAAGCTTTGGGGGTGTGATGCAAAGACCGTTCTTAATACCGCCAGAACAAATACCCATGATCATGATGATTACAGCATTAAGCACATAATGGACGTATTGTCCGCATCGGCATATAAGTACCTGTCTGAAAACGAAATGTCAAAAGATGATCTTCCAATGTATGTAGCCACAAATAAAAACATGATAAACGGCGCAGCGGTAATCACTATGCCGGATAAGCTTAGGGAGTACGCGGATGTCATCGGAGGTGATTATTACGTCATTCCGAGTTCCGTCCATGAAGTCATTTTGCTGGGTAAAGTATCCAAGGACGGACCTTATGATATGGACGGCATGATACGCGAGATTAACGAAGCGTGGCTGGGGCCTGATGACGTTCTCGCCGACCATGCCTATATGTACTCAAAAGATGATGGAGTCTTGATATTTTAATACCCCTATGTTATAGTAAACTACGTGTGAAATTGGGGATTTGCGTGCTGTAGCACATAATTTCCGATATGCACTCGTAGCTCAGTGGATAGAGCAGCGGTTTCCGGTGCCGCGTGTCGGGGGTTCGAATCCTCTCGGGTGCAGGCTTTATCTGGAGCTCAGAAGAAAACAAAGAGGTTATTATTAATGGCTAAAAGAAGTTTTAAAGAATATATGTCCAAACAGTACCGTTATTTCATTATCGGCGGTCTGTTTATAGCGCTTGTTGCGGTTCTTATTGTTGTATGGACGAAGAGTTCACACAAGAGCCCGGATGAAGAGGACAATGCATCGACGATACCTGAGCTTGAGACAACGGTTGAGGTTCCCAAGGATAAATACGAGGAGAACGCATATCCGGATGTTAATTCGCTTGTTTCGTCTTATCTCGGAGCAATGAGTACCGGTGATACGGTGACCATGGCGTCGCTTTCTTCGTCGCTTTCCGATGATATGAAAGCGTTCTATGAGGCACAGGCCAAATATGTCGGTAGTTACTCCAACTATAACGTATATACGAAGAAGGGACCGGCGGAGAACTCATACTTCCTGCTTGCAACATATGACCTTCTTATAAACGGTCAGACCAAACCTCTCCCCGCGCTCATATCTCTTTATGTGTGCAGGAATGATTCGGGAGCGCTCTATATCAACTCCGAAAGTTTAAGCGCCGACGAGGAAGCTTATATTCTCGAACTTGTTGCACAGAAGGATTTTGCGGATCTTATCAACAATGTTGAGATGGATTATAATTCCGCACTTGAATCCGATTCCGAGCTTGCAGCTGCGGCAAATGCACTGAAGGATGAGATCAACAAGGACGCGCAGGAGATCCTCGTGGCAAAGCAGCAGAAGGATCTTGAAGAAGCAGCGGAAGCCGAGGCAGCCGCACAGGCAGAAGCTGAGGCCGCTAACTCCAGTCAGGTTAAGTGTACGAGTGAAAACGTAAATATACGTGCATCGGCCAGTACTGATGCTGAAAGTCTCGGTAAGACAAAAGTCGGAGACGTTTACACAAGATACGAGAAGATGGAGAACGGCTGGAGTAGGATCGATTATAACGGAACCGAAGCATATATAAAGAGTGAGTTCCTTGAGCCCGTAGAGGGCGAATCATCCGAAGGCGGTGAATCGTCAGATAGCGGAGCAGCATCATCAAACCTCAAACCCGGAGATAAGATCACTGTTAAAGAAAACGTTAATGTCAGAAAGTCGGCAAGCGAGACCGGTGAAAAGATATCAACGGCATACAGAGGTGAACAGTTTGAACTTATCGAACTGGCAAACGGATGGTGCAAGATCAAATATAAAGGCGAAGAAGCATACGTCAAAGCCGACTACGTAGAGTAAACGGCAGGTATATATGTAGTATAAAGCCCCGTAAACTATGTTTATGGGGCTTTTAATCAAAAGGGGAATATCAATGAATTCCGGAACCCGTATAAATAAATATCTCGCAGAATCGGGAATATGCTCAAGGCGTGAGGCCGACAGACTCGTTGAAGACGGAAAAGTCCTGATCAACGGACAAAAAGCCGAAAACGGATCAAAAGTTACAGCCAAGGATGTCGTTACGGTTGGCGGCAAGCGTGTATCGGGGCCCGAATCAAAAGTCTATCTTGCGTTCTACAAACCGGCCGGTATAGTATGTACCGCCGATAAGCAGGAAGAAGACAACATAATGGACTATATCAAATACCCCGTAAGAGTCACATATTGCGGAAGACTCGACAAGGATTCAGAGGGCCTGCTGTTGCTGTCAAATGACGGCGATTTTATGCAAGCTTTAATGCGCGGAGCAAACGGTCATGAAAGAGAGTATCTTGTGAGGGTTAATAAGCCTGTAACGGATGATTTTCTCGCCTCGATGGAAAAGGGTGTGCATCTTCCCGAACTTAATGTCACAACGAAAAAATGTAAGATCAGGAAAGTCTCTGATGTGACATTTACGATAACTCTCCGTCAGGGGCTTAATCGTCAGATAAGACGAATGTGCAGAGCGTTTGACTATCATGTGCGATTTCTAAAAAGAGTCAGGATAGAAAATATCCAGCTTGGAGACATGGAACCCGGCGCTTACAGGGAGCTTGAGAAGGACGAGCTGGCGGAACTTAAGAGGAGAGTGTATGGATAAATCCGCAAGAATACACGAACTTGTAAATATATTGAACGACGCATCCAAAGCGTACTATGCCGAAGATGTCGAGATAATGAGCAACTTTGAGTATGACAGGTTGTACGATGAACTGCGTGCGTTGGAAGACGAGACTGGAATAGTATTGTCAAACAGCCCGACCCAGAACGTCGGTTACGAGTCGGTTGATGAACTTCCGAAAGAGCGGCATGCATCACCGATGCTTTCGCTTGATAAAACAAAAGACCGTGAGGCGCTTCGTGACTGGATGGGTGACCAGAAGGCACTGCTGTCATGGAAGCTGGATGGCCTTACTATAGTCTTGACATATGAAGACGGAAAGCTTGCAAAGGCAGTCACACGCGGAAACGGAGAGGTTGGAGAGGTTATAACCGCCAACGCCAGAACGTTTGTCAATCTGCCAGCCTCAATCCCGTATAAGGGCACACTTGTACTTCGCGGTGAAGCTGTAATCGGATACAGTGATTTTGAAAAAATCAATGCTTCGATACCCGAGGCGGAGAGTAAATACAAGAATCCGAGAAATCTCTGCTCCGGTTCGGTACGTCAGTTAAACAGCAAAATTACGGCGCAGCGCCATGTCAGATTTTTTGCGTTTTCGCTCGTATCAGCCGACGGGGTTGATTTTGACAACAGCCGTGCAGGTCAGATGGAGTTCCTAAAGAGTCAGGGCTTTTCGGTTGTAGAGTATCATGCGGTAACGAAGGATACGATACTTGACAGGATCGCGTATTTTGCTGAAGAGATCGCAAAATGCGACACACCGTCCGACGGTCTTGTGCTTACACTTGACGATCTTGCTTATTCGGCATCGCTAGGACGGACGGCCAAATTTCCGCGTGACTCGATAGCGTTCAAGTGGGCTGACGAGATCAAAGAGACGAAGCTTATTGAGATAGAATGGAGTCCTTCGAGAACCGGACTCATCAATCCTGTGGCGATATTTGAACCTGTAGAGCTCGAGGGTACGACCGTATCGCGTGCGAGTGTTCATAACCTAAGCATAATCGATTCGCTGCAGCTTGGTATCGGAGATACAATCACCGTATACAAAGCCAATATGATAATCCCGCAGATAGCGGATAACCTGACAAAGAGCGGTAATCTTCCCATACCGGATACGTGTCCTGCGTGCGGCGGCAAGACCGAAGTTGCAAATGATAACGGGACAAGGACTCTTGTGTGCATCAATCCAGAGTGCGGAGCCAAGAAAATCAAAAGCTTCACGTTGTTCGTAAGCCGCGATGCGATGCAGATTGACGGAATGAGTGAGGCTACACTCGAAAAACTGATCGCGCACGGGATGATAAGAGAATATGCCGATATTTACAAGCTCGATCCGTATAAGGAAGAGATTTGTAAAATGGAGGGATTCGGAGCAAAATCATATGAAAACCTTCATGACAGCATAGAAAAGAGCAGAAACACAAGTCTTGTACGACTGATATACGGACTTGGCATATTAAATGTCGGACTGTCGAATGCAAAAGTACTGTGCAGGCATTTTGACCACGATCTTGAACGTATAATGAATGCCTCGGAGGACGAACTGTCCGCTATAGACGGCATCGGCGAAGTGATTGCCGGAAGTATAGTATCGTATTTTGCCGATGAGAACAACAGAAGAGTAGTCAGCGATCTTGTTGAACAGCTTCACATTGAGAAGCCGGAAGAGTCGGCAAATGCCGATGCACTGTCCGGTATGACTTTTGTGATAACGGGATCACTTAACAATTACTCGAGCAGGAATGAACTAAAGGATATAATAGAACAGATGGGCGGTAAAGTCGCAGGCTCTGTCAGCGGTAATACCACTTGCCTTATCAATAACGATATCGCATCCAATTCTTCAAAGAACAAGAAAGCCAAGGAACTCAATGTTCCGATATTATCGGAAGAGGATTTCATCAAAGAGTATCTGGGCTTATAATATAAGGAGGCTAAATATGCCTATCAAGATTCAGGATTCACTGCCGGCGCAGGCCATACTGGAAAATGAAAACATTTTTGTGATGACGGAGTTCCGTGCGATGCATCAGGATATACGTCCGCTGAACGTTCTCATACTCAACCTGATGCCGACGAAGGAAGTGACGGAGACGCAGATTTTGCGTAAGCTTTCCAACTCCCCGCTTCAGGTCAACATAGAACTTCTGCAGACAGCAAGCTATACGCCTACGCATGTGGATTCAACGCATCTGGACAGTTTCTATACGACTTTTGACAAGGTACGGGACAGGAAGTTTGACGGAATGATAATAACCGGTGCTCCTCTCGAACATGTCGAATACGAGGATGTTGCGTACTGGGACGAGCTCTGTCAGATTATGAAATGGTCGGAAAGTCACGTGCACTGCACTTACTATCTGTGCTGGGGTGCGTATGCGGCATTTTACTATTTTTACGGTATCAAGCATAAGTTCTATGACGAGAAGCTTTCAGGAATATACGAGCATAAGGTGCTTAAGCCGACTTCACCGCTGTTTCGCGGATTTGATGATGTATTTCATGCACCGCAGTCGAGGGAGATATATGTTACAAAAGAGCAGATAGCGACGGTTCCCGAGCTTGAACTTATGGCGGATTCCGATGAGGCGGGCGTTACGATCGTCAAGACTGAAGATTCAAGGAAGTTCTTCGTGACGTGCCATGCCGAATACGATGCCGATACACTTGCCAATGAGTACAACAGGGATCTTGCAAAAGGCATTAATCCGCATATTCCGAGAAATTATTTTCCGGATGATGATCCGGCAAAAGCTCCGGTAGTTAACTGGAGATCCACCGGACAACTTCTTTATACGAACTGGCTCAATTATTACGTATATCAGTCCGTGCCGTATGATATAGAGAAGATCGGTGACGAATAGAGACTCTGATCTCGTATTATATTATTACAACATAAGTTGCACACAAAGGAGGAAAAGGTATGGAAATGAAGTTTTATCGTTGCGCACATTGCGGACAGATCGTGGCAATTGTTAAAGGGACGGGGGTTCCAGTCATATGCTGCGGCGAACCTATGAAAGAGATCGTTCCGGGAACGACCGATGCAGCCGTTGAAAAGCATGTACCCGTTTACGAAGTTAAGGACGGCAAAGTAACCGTAACCGTCGGATCGGTTGAACATCCCATGCTTCCCGAACACTACATCGAGTGGATCGCACTTGAGACCAAGATGGGCAATCAGAGAAAATCACTTAAGCCGGGTGACGAACCCAAGGCCTGCTTCAGAATATGTGACGGTGACGAGGTCGTTGCCGTATATGAATACTGCAATCTTCACAGCCTTTGGAAGGCTTGATGGACAACAATACCAAGGAGGTTTCTTATGGCTAACAAATATTCAGGAACAAAGACCGAAAAAAATCTTGAGGCTGCATTCGCAGGTGAATCCCAGGCAAGGAACAAGTACACGTATTTCGCTTCCAAAGCCAAGAAAGAAGGATTCGAGCAGATATCGGCACTGTTTTTAAAGACGGCCGATAATGAAAAAGAACACGCAAAGATGTGGTTTAAGGAACTCGAGGGGATCGGTTCTACCGCTGAAAACCTTGCGGCAGCTGCTGACGGTGAGAACTACGAATGGACAGATATGTACGAAGAGTTTGCCAAGACGGCCGATGAAGAAGGCTTTCATGAGCTTGCCGAAAAGTTCAGAGGTGTGGCTGCGATCGAGAAGCATCACGAGGAAAGATACCGTGCACTTCTTCATAATGTTGAGGCTCAGGAGGTATTCAAAAAGAGTGAAGTAAAAATATGGGAATGCAGAAACTGCGGTCATATCGTTGTGGGTACAAATGCTCCCGATGTATGTCCCGTATGTGCACATCCTCAGAGCTACTTTGAAGTAAGTGCCGAAAACTACTAAGAACATGGAGTGGTAAGATAAGATCATGAAGAAACTAGAAGATTATGTTACGACCATTCCCGATTTTCCGGAAGAGGGGATAATGTTCAGGGATATTACAACCGTGCTTCAGGACGCGGACGGATTTGAACTTGCTGTCAATTCATATAAGACGATGTTGGAAGGTCTTGATTTTGATGTGATCGTAGGAGCTGAGGCAAGAGGATTCATATTCGGAGCCCCGTTATCCTATATCTTTCACAAGCCGTTCGTCCCTGCGCGTAAGCCCGGTAAGCTTCCGAGAGAGACGGTGTCACAGGAATTTGAACTTGAGTACGGAAAGTCGTCCATACAGCTTCATACCGATTCAATAAGAAAAGGACAGAAGGTGGTCATTATCGACGATCTGATCGCAACGGGCGGAACCGTTGAGGCTGTCGCAAAGCTTGTTGAAAAGCTCGGAGGAGAAGTTGTTAAGATCGCTTTCCTCATGGAACTTGCAGGATTAAACGGTCGCAACAGGCTTGCCGGATATGATGTGGAATCCGCGATAGTATACGAAGGGAAGTAGGAGCGTCAGAACTGAGCGTAGATGAATGCTCCGTTTCCGAAGTATGCAAACATTGCGGTTGCGATTACCAGAGTACAGAATATGATTCGCGCATACATTTTGTTCAGCGGAAGCGGTTTAAGAGGATCGTGTGAATCGTTACACTTTGCACCGATAAACTGAACCAGCAGCATCATTGCGCCGAACATGAACGTGTAGACGTAATAATACGATGCACCCGGTGCCATTGTTACGATCCGCATAAAGATTGTGCGAGCATCATCAAGCGTTGCGGCACGAAACGGTATCCAGAGGAAGTTAACAAACAGGAAATTAATAATCATTGAAAAGATGCTGACCGCATGTGCGGCGGCGTCTTTTCCTGTTTTACGGGTATATGCGCGGTATACGATCTGGCCGAGTCCGTGAAGAATACCCCATACGAGGAAATTGATCGTTGAACCATGCCACAGACCGCTTACTACCATAACGAGGAATATGTTTATATAAGTTCGTGCTGCGCCTTTTCTGTTGCCGCCAAGAGGAATGTATACGTAATCCTTAAGCCAGGAGGAAAGGCTGATATGCCATCTTCTCCAGAACTCGGAAGGATTTTTGGCCATATACGGAAGATCGAAGTTCTTGATTATATCAAATCCTATAATGCATGCCACACCTGTTGCCATATACGAATAACCCGCAAAATCAAACAGAAGCTGCAGAGTGTAGCCTATTGATGTGAAAAAGAGGGTAAGACCGCTGTACACAAGCGGTGCGGAGTAAACGGAATCAACGGACACGGCAAGACGGTCAGCCATAACAAGTTTCATGAACGCACCGATGGCTATCATCCACAGGCCGGCGGAAAGACGCTCTGCCGTGAGTTTTTTACGATCTGAAAGCTGGGGTATCAGGTCTTTTGATTTCATTATCGGCCCCGATATGACAGTCGGGAAGAAGCTGATATATGTAAATACCTCTAACGCTGACGGGAACCTTTCAAACTGTCCGCGATAAACGTCTGCAAGAAAGCTTATGGCCATGAGCATATAAAATGACATTCCGACAGGAAGCGGGAATGCTTTTGAATATTTGAAGAAGCACAGCACCGCGATTTGTACTGCAATAAAAATCAGGCAGATATGTTTTGATTTTTCGCTTCCTGCCTTTTGGTTTTCCGAGTAAACGAGCTTGCCTCCGGCGTATGTGAACATGGACATCACAACAAGCACCGGAAGAGAGCGCAGATCGAAAAGAGCATAGAATATGTAGTTTGCTATTAGAAGTATAATTATCGATACGTTCATCTGAGCACCTTTTCAAGCTCTTCGGCCATCATTTCGTGGGCTTTACGGTTGATGTGACCGCTTCCCATTGTAGTATTGAAGAAACCGTACGGGATCACGTGATCATTGTTGTATGCCTTTTCGAATCTGTCGGTCATATCAATGAAAGTGATATCGTATTTCGGACATACTTTCTTATAATAATCCTCAGCATTGTTGGTCATAATGCTCATGGTTCCGTCAGCTTCAAGCTTAACGGCGGGATGATAGAGTATTATGATTTTCTTGTCGGTCTTGTTTCGTATAAACTGCATAAGATCATCAAGGGCTATTTCAAAATCACCTTCGTATTCGGATTTCCAGAATTCGGGATCAAGAATGTCGCTGCCTTCTGTATCAGAAGCCCTTGATTCCAAATAAGTATAGTACTGCTTATGAAGTAAGCGAAGAAGCGGAAGCCCTTGCTTGATCTTCATAACGGCTTTTTGTTTTGTTCCAAGGGAGGACATTAATGCATCGGCTGTCTCAGCCGGGTCGAATCCGGCTTGAATCTGCGAATCGTAAAGAGCCTTTGTGTCATATGCAAGCGAGTCGGTCTCTATAATGATACCTTCGGCCTCGGGGAATTCCCCGAGGATGCCGTCAAGATGCTGAAGAACAACGGAATAGTAGTTGCCGCTCTTCCCGATGTTGATCATATGATTTTTACCGTCATTGTAAAGCGTATCATTGGCAAGATCACTGTAGCGAAGATGTGTCGGTATGAACAGCCCTTCCGTATGCGATGCACCGGCTACGACATAATAATCGTCGGCGATCGGAAGATCACGGTTTACGTAGCCTCGTTCATCAATTCGGGTTACGCAATAGCCCTCAAGACCGTAAGTTCCGATGCTTCCGGGTAACAGGAATCCTGTCGTGGAGCCGTGTTCGCGGGGAAGCTCCGAGAAAGGGTTGTAGAATGCGAAGCAGGCAAGATCGCATATTATAACGGCGATCAGTGCCGCGAGTATCCATCCGGGTATTTGCTTAAGATAATATGAAAACTTATGCATGAGCATTATTTTACTTATTTTGGGATATTGTTTCAACGAAATATAAAAAAAATCTTGAATACTAAACGATTAAGTTCTATTATATAGTAGATTGATTGAAAAAATCGACTATATTTTGTATAACAGATGACGTAATGTTGCATATTACATACAATATCGGGGAGATTTCATGAGCACCGAAGATACTCTTAATGCCCTTCTTCCTCTATTCAAGAATTATTATGATCTAAAAACCGATGACGTCGCGGAACCGTTTGTGGCCGAAGCGGTATTTGAATCACATAATGAACAGTATTATCTTGTAAAGGCAGCGAAAGTTGCCGACATCAATATGAATGAATACGTGTACTTCGCTAAATGTGAGAACCTCTCGCAAAGTGATTTTGACAGGTTTGATATAACGGCCTGGGAGAGAGGACTTGCAAACGTCAAACCATCGTATGCACACAGAAGCTCAGATGTAACACTGATCATTGTTGCCGATACGATTGACGATGATTTGAAGAGGCGTATTAAGAAAGCCCGCCGTTATAAGAGCTACAAATGGGGATTTAACGGTTGGAGCAATTACAGATTGGTTGCGATAGAGTGTTCTTGCGGCAAGGCCTACTACAACCACCAGGGCCGCAGCCTTAAGAAGCTTATTGGCAATATATTTTAGAGTTTTTATAGGGAGGAGAGAAACATGACAGCATTATTAATTATCATTGCAGCTATCATTCTGCTTGTCATCGGCTATATCTACTATGGCTCATGGCTTGCAAAGCAATGGGGAATCGATCCCGCAAAGAAGACTCCTGCTATCGAACAGGAGGATGGTGTTGACTATGTTGCAGCTAAGCCTGCAGTACTCATGGGTCACCATTTTTCATCCATCGCAGGTGCAGGCCCTATTAACGGACCTATTCAGGCAGCAGTATTCGGATGGCTTCCCGTATTTCTCTGGTGTGTAATCGGTGGTATATTCTTCGGAGGATTACAGGATTTCGGTTCACTGTTTGCATCAATCAGACACGAGGGCAAATCTGTCGGTGAGATCATCAAGGATTCAATGGGTCCCCGTGCCAAGAAGCTCTTTATCATATTTGCGCTTCTTGTTCTTATTCTTGTTATCGCTTCGTTCGTAAATGTCGTTGCAGGAACTTTCTTTACGGCAGCAGATGCAGGCGTATCGGGATTCGTTGCTTCACCTGACGGTAATCAGACAACAGCTATGATCTCGTTCCTGTTCATCATCCTTGCGATAATCTATGGATTCCTTACAAACAGAGCAGGAGTTAAGACACTTCCCGCTACAATCATCGGTATCGCAGGTATTGTTATCTCAACGATCATCGGACTTAACTTCGGTCTTGCAATCGGTCGTACGGCTTGGATTGTAATAATCGGTGTATATATCGCGGTTGCTTCGCTCGTTCCGGTATGGATACTTCTGCAGCCTCGTGATTATCTGTCATCATTCCTGCTTTATGCAATGATGGGTCTTGCGGTTATCGGTATTCTTGTTTCAGCATTCACGGGCAGCGCAACATTTTCACTTCCCGCATTTACAGGCTGGTCAACCAAGATCGGTAATCTGTTCCCGGCACTGTTCATAACGGTTGCCTGCGGTGCTTGTTCAGGTTTCCACAGCCTTATCTCAACAGGTACGTCAAGTAAGCAGCTTGATAACGAGAAGAATGCAAAAGTTATCGGTTACGGTTCAATGCTTATTGAGTCGGCACTCGGCATTATCTCGCTTATCGCAGTAGGTATGGTTTGGGACAAGTTCACAAACGGTGACTTCGGCTCACCTTCAGCAGCATTCGGTGCAGGTATCGCTATAATGTTCGGCGCTGAGAACTCTGAAGTGTACTCAACAATTTACGCACTTCTTACTCTCGCTGTTTCCGTATTTGCTCTTACATCACTTGATACAGGTACAAGACTTTCAAGATTCATGTTCTCTGAGCTCTTCCTTAAGGACGATGAGGATACATGGAAAGATGCCAAGGGTGCACGCAAGCTTCTTGCTCATCCGCTCTTTGGTACAACACTTATGGTTGTTATTGGTTGCGTACTCGGTGGTCTGTCACTTTCACAGATCTGGGGACTGTTCGGTGCAGCTAACCAGCTTCTTGCAGGTATTGCACTTCTTGCAGTTGCTGCATGGCTCGGACAGGTTGGTAAGAATAACAAGATGTTCTACATTCCCATGGCATTTATGTTAATTGCAACACTTACTTTCCTTGCACAGAAAATCATCAGCCTCTGCAAGACGATCGCAGGTCTTGCTGAGAATCCCGCCATGTGGGGTGACTGGTTCCAGCTTGTATTTGCTGTTGCAATGTTTGTTCTTGCTATCATCCTTATTGTTGAGGGCATTCAGACATTTAAGAAGCAGTCAGCTAAGGCAGCATAAATTTGTGCTTGCAAATCTTAAGTAAGTAGTATATTCCCATCTTTGACAGTTTGAAGAGAGTAAAAGTGCCCCAAAGCCTGTGTTTATCAGGCGTTGGGGCATTTGTAGTTTATAACGTGAAGTGCGTATATACTTCTGAAAAGGAAGCTCGACCTCCGCT